>MDTE01088525.1_pt1 | contig 24776 bp, 32 predicted proteins | sample 811231 | NCBI WGS metagenome assembly MDTE01 (sample SAMN05326651, study PRJNA326480) | marine metagenome | isolation source: seawater | place: Indian Ocean: Red Sea | collected 2010 | reverse complement strand
TCTGGCAGGTTTGTCATCATTGTCATAGCTCTCGTCCCAAAAATCCTCAAAAGTCTTAAAGCCCATCTCCTTTAGATATTGCAATGAATTTTTTTCTCCGTTAATACAGAATGGAGATCCATATGCAATCGCTTTCCAAGTTTTTTCTGAAATAATGACACCATCATGTCCAAGATGTGATTCTGTAGGAATCCAAAGAAAACTATTATCAAAGATGTATCTTTCGTCATAGTCAAACAACCAATGCTGATTAACTTTGTTATCATAAGTTAAAGGCAGAGTTGATGCAAATTTACCTTTCCTTATCTCCCAATCGTCAAAATTCTTCATAAAATCTTCTGTTGTTTGATTGTCAATTACCCAGTTAGATCCTTTAGACTCTTCTAATTCTCTGTAAGGTTCACAACTCACGTTTCCTTTTTGGAGCAAATTATTTGCCCATAGGTTATACACCATGCCATATCTGTGGTTGTACACACTTCCTCTACACAAGCAACTATAATATTTTGTAAAACTCCTTTTGTCAAGTGCGGTCCTTGAAGCAACTGCTTTCATTCTTTGCAAGTAGTAACAATATTGTATGAAGCGTGTTTTTATTTTATATCCTCTGTCTCGTAAATTTTTTATTTGTTTTTTGTGAATATTGTTCATCACCAACCAAGTGATGTTTTCTTCTGGCACTGCTCTGCTAGTGAAATGTGCAATAAATTTAGAATAAGGTACATCTCCAAAATCCGGGGTAAGGTTCAGTTTGTTTTCGTCCCAAGCATAGGTGTTGAAAAGATCCCATGCCTCTGTTATCATTATAATCAAAGGCTTGACTATTCCTTGTTGCATTAACAAAAACAATTGGTTATCAATTTTATCGATCGCCTCTTCGACCTCGAAAGGTTGTCGGAAGAACAGGGCCAAGTACGCTTTATTTTGGCTACTGACATCCTTTAGTTTGATATTTTCAAATTCGTTGAATAAATGTCTACTTTGATCTACAATTTCAAAGTCTACAGTTGAAAGATCAGGTTCGATTACTTTAATTGTCTCCATGGTCCTCGATCAATTGTTCTAGTTCTCGATCTGTGATTATTTTATCAAGTGTCTCGAGATCTGACTCTTTCCAGTTTGGATACAGTTGTTGCAGTTTTTTAAGTGACTTGTTAGGAACACGTTTCATTGGCTTGATCCATGGGTGAAACTGTTGTGTCAGAGATCCGCACATTGCTGTCAAGATCCATAGTAATTTTTTGTGTTTTCCAAGTGTGAAGCAGTGCTTGTTCACGCATTCATTGACCATTTCTATGTAGTGTTCAACATAAAATTGATCTTTGGATGAAGTTGTTGAGACATATCTCATCAGCATGTATGGCGAGTAAAGTGACTTCTCTTTGTCATCAATTCGATCAAAGTAATCTTTATTACGATAATCTACCGCTTTCAGTCCATTACGTAAGTCAAAAAATTTTCTATTGTTGTCTGCTGGCATATTTTAATGTAAACATTGTACAATCTTTTGCTGTTACAAATGTTATTTTAATTTTATTTTTCATATGTTGTAAACCTGAAACTTTCTTGTGTAGTTTGTTATCTTGTAACCATTGGAAAAAATCTCTGGCCCATTCACCTTCGTCCATCCAAACTGCAATTTTATTGGTTGTTATCATGATGGGTGCATCTATTTTTATTGATCTCCTACCAGACTGAACCATAGTCTACCTGTTCGCACTGTCTTGATATGTCCTTCACAAAATAAGCACACACCGGACGCGGACCATTGTTCAAAGGCACAGCCAACATCTGGCCAGATTTTATTTTAGGAAAATACCATTTCACTTCTGTATAGATGTCTACGACGTCAATCGGATAAAAGTCAGGCTTACTGCTACTAAGAGGGTTGAATGTGAATGCATCAAATCCTCTGTCATTTAAACTTGTGATTGGTAATACATGCATTTCTGATTGTCCTGCCTCTCCAATAAGCATCTTCCAATCTAATGGCATTTTAATTTTGTGTTTTCCAATTTCTAACACCGCCGCGGGGGCGTTAAAACTTTCTAAAAAAATTAATGGAATATAGAAAAAGTCAGGATTAGAAGGATCAGAGTTATCTAATACTGCGAACCTTAACTTTTCATCAACCCATTCTGGTATCTTCTCAAGTTTGTATGACCTATTATCTAGTGTAAGGATTTTCATAATTTATTTTTTCTATATTATAAGGATAATTGGCTTCTTTGTAAAACTTTTTTCTTGCTCCGAGATGCCTTTTCGCAAACTTGCAACTGCTGGTAATGTCCCATATCTGAACACTGTCTTTGTCCTCAGCCTTTCTTATGCCTCGTCCTATGCTTTGGATCACCCTTACAAATGACTTTCCTGGCTCTATGAGAACAAGATTAAAAATCCGAGGAATGTTAATGCCAACAGCGGCAACTCCATATGTGGCAATAATAACTTTATTTGTTGAAGTAGATATTTCATCGTACTGTTCCTTTCTGTCCATGTTTTTTGTTGATCCAGATACAAACACTGCATCTTTTATTTTTTTTTTCTAATATTTCACCAGCAGAAATTCTATCTACAAGAATTAATGTATTGCCAGACGTTGCAATGTCTTGGATTGTCTTAGCGACCCAAGTCATCCTGGTTTGATCTGTTGTCAGCCATTTTAATTCTTCTGCGTATGATTTGAACTGTGGATGATCCTGTGTTTGTAAAACATTTACATGACAGTTTGCTAAAACGCCTTTGTCTTGCAATTCACTTGCTTGTATTCTGTTTGCAACATCACCTATGCTACATTTCAGTCCCATGAATTCATAATCCGCTTTTGGAACTGTGCCTGTAAGTCCCCAACGTATGCCGCAGTGTGCGAAAGGACCGGTCAACAATCTTTTCAGTACGTCTGCCTTTGCCATGTGTACTTCATCGATTATCACAGTTGAAATGCCTTTTATTGCCTCTAGAAAGTCTGTGGTGTGTTCGTCTTTGCTTTTCTTCTCCAACACGTTCAATGACTGCCACGTTGCTATTGTGTTGAATCTTCCTAGTTCTTTTCGATCTCCATAGTAAACTCCAACATCGAGATTACAGGCTAGAAAGTCCTCTTCAGTCTGGGTAACTAAACTTTTGTTCGGAACTATTGTCAATGTTCTTCCATATGGCTCAACCAATTGACATAGTGCCGCAGTAATAATTGTTTTTCCTGCCCCGGTGGCTATTTCTTGTATGCACTGCGGATTTTGAATAAATTTGTTTATTGTTTCGACTTGATAATCACGTAACACTATTGGTTGTCCAGCCGCTGGATGTGTTTCTGGCCACGTGATGTGTGATAGATAGTTTTTGTCCACCGCCGTAAATTGAAAGTCATGTTTGGGTCTTTTGTCTTCAAAATCAACATAAACTCCGCCTTCTTCCAATATTGGTAGTATTTGGTCAACCAGGTTCAAGTAAGTTGTTCCCCCTAGTCCAAAGAAACTTATCTTGCCATCCCACCTTCCTAGTTTTACAGCGGGCAGGTGTCGTGCATATGGTATTTCATATTTAAATTTATTTGATAGACGTTTTCTCCATTCAAGAGACAAGTTCTCGAATTTTACATTTACCTCATCTTTTATTACTAATTTACAACTACTCATTTCAAAGTTTTACTATAACATGATCATGCCAATCCCAACTGCTTGGCTGATGATTACTATAATACAACTTTTTAGGAAGATTTTCAAGAAGTCTTTTCAGGTTGTCTGTACCTGTGGCATAATATCCGCCTCCAAGAGCGACAAGCGATGCCTTTGCCTTTATTTTACTTTTGATCAATGCTCGAGGTATCCGATTTCTAACAAAAATAACTTTGGTATTATCATTTATCAATTTGAACTGTTTGCTCATTTGATGTAATTCAAAAAGATTTTCAAAGTATTGTCTCGGTTTTGCATTGTGTATTGCGACTTGCCTATCATCATATTCGTTGTGCAGGTCCTTGGCATAAATTGGTTCCTTAACATCGAACCCCCATGAACATTCATTCAGTATATCTATACCAAGTGAACGAAATACATTTAGCCATTCCCAAAAATCTTTTACGTCTGCCTCCATGTGTATGTCCCCACTAACAGGCATTATTAAAGGAAAGCAGTTCAATTCCATCAGTCCTGCTATCACCTCTTTTTTAGTGAAGCCGTTTGAGTCTATCCAAAGTTTATGATAATTGTTATGAGCAATTTTTTTGGCTAGCAAATTGGTTGCTGGAACATCAATACCATGTGTAGATATAGCAAAATTTTTAAGCATGTCGACTTGCTCTAGGCTTGAGCGTGTGAGACAATTATCTTCCCAAAATTCTTTCAAAGATTCTGGAGCATCGACTAGGTGGACTTTGCCATTTTCCAATTTAGCAGTTGGTCTCCTGTGCCCGATAATTTCTGCTTTTATAGTTTCATAATCCTTCAATAAACTATCGTCAACAAATTTAAAATCATACCTTGCGGCAATAAGAGTAAGATAATACGCAGTAACATCTGTGTGCAAGAAAGTCCATTTTTTGGATTCACCATCATATTGACTGTAGCCCGCAGGAAAGTGGCGCTTATCTTTCAAACATCTAATAAGTTGTATCACCTTTTTATTGTAAGGAAATCTTAATTCGATCTTTGTTACATTATCTTCATCGGTGTATTTTTCAATAACTTTATCAAAACTTATCACCCTGAATTCGTTATCATATATAGGATTGTCAAGGAGAGTCTTAATGTCCATACCGTTGGCCTGAAACTTTGTAAGGTACCTTTTCAAAATTACCAACGCTAACTTGGCCTGTTTTTCAGTCCATGCATACTGCGATTCTGCTAGTGATTTTACGGTTTCTATGTCTTTTGGATGAGGCTTCACTTTTGCACTAGGCGGAAGTTGGGGGGTATGCCATAAAAAGTCGTTATATGCTAATATTTTAAGTGCTTCGTTAATTGTTTTTGGCAAATCTGTGTGCATTTTATTCATGATATTTTAGGTAATTATTAGTATATTATAGCATAATTGGTAATATAGTCAACCATGAAAAAAACAACAAGTAAAAAGGTAAATGTTAGAAAACAACTTAAAATAAAGTTGGAAAATACTCTAACGAGACACAAAAATACTGTTGGCTTCAAACCAACTCAACAACAGGCTTATCACTGGTTTCGAATAATCAATAGAGGACTATTCAACAGTAGATTACCAATAGTACCATTACGCATTAGAAAATTACATAAGGATTGGGGCAGATGTGTGGCAAACTGGGACAATAGAAAGACACCCAAAGGAAAATTTGACCAAAGAGTGATTCCTTATCATATTGATGTTGAATTTTATATAGAACTGCATTGCAAATTTCCAAGATGGAAAGATTTTATCGAAACACTTGCACATGAAATGGTACATCTATACCAGATGACTTGGGTAAAAGATCCTTATTCAAATCATAATGCAAACTTCTTTGCCTGGAAAAATAAATTTAAAAATGCAGGATTACACCTCACTAGGTGTTAATATTTTTTCAAACTCTTTATAATTGATCACTCGACTGTTTCCGATATCTGTTCCTGTCTGTAAATAGTGTAGGTAGTCTGGTGGATTGTCATGCACGACAGTATAGTTGACGTAGGGCCTCATCTTTATCATGTCTCTGAATTGTTTAAGCCAACCTTCAAAAATTTTATCGTCGTGTCTTTCTCCGTAGCATGATGTATCTTGATAGATGTTGTTCAATTGTCCTCTTCCATATTCTCTGAAGTCATATCCTAGTAGGTATATGTTTTTGTGTCCATGCACACCTGCTGTCCAAAATGCCTGGTTTCCGCTGATCCAGTGAGGATTGTTAGGTATCAAATGTAACATACCTTTTGATTGTTTACGGTTTACCTCTAACGCAGGAGCATAATGAAATGTTTTACGCCCCACCTCGTTTTCTATCATCTCTGTGGTCATCTTAGTATCAACAGAAAAAATATAATCTGGCATAAAATCTCTGTAGAGAGCATTACAGCCGTAAGTTTGTCCAGTGGCTTTCAATTTATTCAGATCAAAGTTCTGGCGTGATGGTCCATTGCCGATGCAATATGCATTACCACGTGGAACTGCCTTGACCCTATCTTCATAGAATGCAGTTTCTTGTATACGCTTTCCTTTTCTTATTATTGTTTTAACTATAATTGTTTCGCCTTTGTATTGTTTCCATTCGATTGGTTGTATGGTAGGTTTCTGGCCAATGTTAATCTGTTTCATTTGTATCCTCAGATAAAAAATTTAAATTAAAGACAGCCCTGTACTTCTTATCTGTGCAGGTCGTCCCACAATGTTGGAGTTTTGCATCAAACATTACTAATCTATTTTCTTTTGATTCAACAGTTCGACCGTCGAAAAATTTAGTATAGCCATTGTTTGTGTTCAAATAAAAGATTGCAGTTTTTGTGTTGTCCTCTGATTCCTGAAGGTCTGTGTGAAATCCATGTTCAATAATAGTGTCAGTCTTCTGTAAAAGATTAAATTTTGCCCGCAATATTTTTTTAAAATTTAATTTTTGTTTAAAGATATCAAGTCCCCCTAGGGTAAATGAGCTGGTGAATTTATTATCTTTATACATCAAGTGCGTGAACTGTATATGTCCATCGCCGGTGTGTGTTACCCCGTCATTCATGTACCACGGAAAGTTTGAACCTAAAACAATTTGTTTGAGATCTTCCAAGTCATTATTTTCTAAAAAACTATCTATTATTATCATCTTAAATATTTTTCAAGCAATCGCTTCTTGATTCTTGTCCATGGTTTTCCTTTTTCAATTTCATCTTCGAACCATTCAGTATATGCCAACTTGTTTGCCCAACTCTTTCTATTTGGCATAGCAGGTGTGTTGATGTCTGTTAACTTTATATTCCCTACGTCATGGCATAAACTTGACTCTGATACAAACACCGGTATGCCTCTTATTACTGCTTCCATGGCAGGATTTGAACTATGGTTAACCACTGCCCATGTTCTCTCAAGAGTGGCCTTGAAATCTGTATCATCATATGTTCGATAATCTCTTTTTGGCAATCGTACTTTGACATTCTTGAAATCGCTTTCTTTGAACTGTATGATGTTTCTAGGATGAGGTCTCACAAGTATTGGCCTTGTAGTATATCTTCTTATTTCATTTATCTGTTGTTCAATCCAAGAACTCATTTTAGGTAGTCCTCTCCATTGTTCTGATGCATCGTGTTGTCCACAAATTATTATCATATCTCCGGTAGGATTCCATGGACGTAGTTCATGTTCAAACAAAGGCCATCTCTTGTCATCAAAATTTTGGTTGGCAAAGTCAGCATCTCGATTGATTCCATTTATGCCTACTTTGAAACTTTTATTTCTACGTAGTCCACCAACTTCCAAAACTATTACTGGTTTGCCTTTTGATCTAAACTCATTCCAAACTTTTTGGTAGCCAAGCATTCTACCTCGCCATAACACACTCCATATCACGGCCACGTCGGCATTGACGGATTTGTTCAAGTAGACTTGTTCTCCTGCTTCTTCTAAACTTTTTACGAAAGCCTCAAATATTTTTTTACTGTTTAGAGGGCCGTACGTTGTCCATACTTCTATTTTCATTAAACTTTTTTCCAGTAATCAAGACTATGCATATCCTTAGTCGACTCCAGTGTTTGCGGCCTAAAGTCATTTCTCATACTTTTGCCTGCGTTTTTTCGATTACCTTTCATGTGATCCATGTACAGACCTAGCTCACTGTTAATAAACACATGATGACCTTTGACACCTTTCCAATATCCTATGTCGTTAACTTTAATGTTTTTTTCTTTTTGATACTTTTTTGCTAAATGCCATAGCGTTGAACAATCCGTCCACTCTAAAAGTTTAAACATTTCATCAGTGATATACATCTGCTCCCAGTCTGCACAGTAGTTTTGTATTTCTGGATTGTTCATGTTGTAACCAACAAAGCCACATTCTGGATATTTTCCGCCGTCTTTTAGATTTGGATTTTCCCTTCCAAGATATGTCAACATGGTATCAACTGGTAATAATGATTCTAAAAAACTTTTTGGCATTGGTCGAAAAGTATATGTGTCAGCATCAAGCCATATCACATAATCGTATCCTTTAGAGTTTTTTAGTGCATGAGTTACACAAAACACTTTGTTACTAAAACGCACAGCGTTCCATAAAAAAGAACCTTTGTTTTTGTCTAGCCCACCTTTTTTCTTTAATGCTTCTGGACGTCTTACGCCTCCAGGTATTTCTTGCAATTCGCCATTTGCTACCGGATCATCTTTATGTCTTTGCTTAAATTTAAGTAATTCTGGTTGAACCTCGTGAGCATCATACCATTCTATTCTAGGGTGTTCAAAGACGTCTTGGGCTTGGGCTTCATGATACACTGCGATTTGAGTGTCTTCCGGCCAAAATTTAATGACACTTTCGACTGCCCTTTTGGCATACTGGTTCCATGTACCTGGCTTGTATGATGTTAGAACTTTTATTTTCATGTTTGCTCCTATTTACTTAGAAATGCATTTCATATTTTTTAATCCAATCATTCACGATCCATGCTGGCACTAATGCTTTGCCGGCTTTCTGACTTGCCTTGATCATATCTAATTTACTTTTGTCTTGCATTGCTTCTGTATACACTTTCTTTAACCTTTGGTTTACATTGGTTGTGAGCCAGTGTCCTATTGGCACTGTCCATCCTGTTTTGCCTTTATTGATAATTTCATTTGGCAACAAGCCGTTGTATGCCTGTTTTGTTAAAATTTTTGTATTATTTTTATCACTACCTAGTTTGATGTTGGTGTGCATACTCATACAATACTTCATAAAACTCTTTGTAGCCAACGGAAAACGCCCCTCCATGCTGTATGCCATCCCATATTTGTCATTTCGATTAAACATCTCTTCAGGCACCTGGGCCACACAATCTAGTGACATGTAAGATCCTATTGGATCATCTGGATTCCACAGTTCGTCGCTGAAACATTTTTTAAATTCTTCAATTACAATATTGTCATCTAATGGACTTTCTGTAAGTCTCAAAGGCCTTTTTATACGTTTCAACCAAAGTCTTAATATGTCATCCCAAGATTCTAATCTTGTCTTGCCTATTTGTTTTTCTAGCCACTCAGGATTTTTCATCTTCCAGTACTTTGGATAACCTGTTAGTATTTCGTCGCCCATATCGCCTGCCATGGTAACAACTATGCCTCTATCGGCGATGAACTTGTTTGTATAACAGTACATACTCATGCTAGGATTATAGATAGGTTGCTCCATGTAGTAGATCGAGTCATCCCAACTATCTATAAAAATTTCTGGAGTTATAGGAACTTCTGTGTGATTAAAATTATTTTGCTTCGCTAAAATCTCGGCACACTTAGCATCTTCATTATAATCTTCGTCGGCTTGTACACTCGGATACATTTTGTTAGTGAATGAATTCACTTCACCATGTATTTGTTTTAATTCATATGCAACAAGACTAGAATCTAATCCGCCACTTAAAAACACACCAATCTTACGCTGTCCTATACTACACATTTCAACAGTTTTTTTGGCCTCTTGTCTAAATTCTTCCGGATTGAATTTCCTAGTGTTAGAACATTTGATATACTGTCTGTGAGTGTTCTTAGTTTTTTTATTTGCAATATCCCAAATGATAGTTTCACCAGGTAGTAATTTTTTTATGCCTGAAAAGAAAGTATTTCTCAAAGCATTTATTCCTGTCTTTTGCATAAAACTTACTGACATAATATCAATTTTGTTACAGCCAGGAACTTTTTCAATCATACCCTTTAACTCCGAACCAAAAACTAATCCTTCTTTTATTTCAGCATAAAACAAAGGCTTGATTCCTGCATGATCACGTGACAACCAAATCTCCTGCGATTTTGGCTTATAATATGCAAACCCATGCATGGAGTCGATTTCCTCCACAAAACTAAGGCCATGTGAGTCTAGTCCCCAAGCAAGAAGTTCGGTATCAGTACCTGTGGTGTCGACAAATCCTTGTGATTTGTATTTGTCCTTTAGTTGATAGTAATTAAAAATTTCCCCGTTGTAAATTAAAACATTGCCGCCTGGTGTCTTCCATGGTTGTAGTGATAGTTTAGGGTCACTCATGATGGAAAGTAAATTATGAGCTAATGTAATATTATTGTTTGGGTCTTCCCATACTTGTTCGCCGTCAGGACCTCTGTGTCTACACTTATACATAAATCTAGATATGTAGTCTGGATCCTTAGATGTTATGCCATATATTCCACACATTATAGACCTAACTTTTGTTTGAATCGTTTATACACTGTGCCGTCTCTAATCTCTTTCTCGCTCCAAAGTTTATAGCCGATGTCGTACACCCACTGGGTCCTATCTTTGTATTCAGGGTTTTCAATTTTAGTAAGATCTGTATTGGCTACAGGCCAAGAAAGTGCCAAATCTGAGGTATTAAAGGTAGGGATTCCACGAATGCAAGAATCGACGCCGGCAGTAGAATTGTGAGTAACAACAGCATGTAAATTAGTTATTGCTTCTTGAAAATGAAATCTATAGTACTTTTTTTCATCGCCTTGGAAAAATTTCTGTCCAATAACTACTTCAACATCTTTAGGAAATTCATTTATCCTTTGCTCTATGGCGACAACATGATTAGGATGTGGCCTAACGATAAATTTTCTATTAGTAAGAGGACGTATTTTGTTATAGACATCATTGAACCAAGCAATTGGATCCAATTCATTCATACTCCAATTGTCCTTTGGTTGCAATACAAACATGATTGGATCTTCTGGATTAGACTTCCTCCATGGTTCGTATTTCACCTTGAACATTGAACGCAACTTTTCCCATCGATCAGGAGGAGAGTTGTCACTGAGAAAGTTGCCGTTGTTCATTGGTGAATACAATGAAACACGCCAATGGTGATTTGGTCCATGTACGTTCCCAAAACTGCTCATGAGTCCACCGTCGAATGTGATAATGTAGATACCTTTTTTCTTAGCACGTTCAACTAAATCCCGCCTTCTGCCTTTTGTATGATGCATTTGATTCGTGCCACCATAACCAAACATGCAACCAATAGGTGCTGTTGGCTCCATTTCGTTTGGACGCCATTCTCCAACCATGGTTTCATTCACCATAATTGGATTGTCGCCGACTGCCTTTACACCCTCTGCTATGTATTGGAGTAGATCCCAACTGGCACCTCGCCTACGATCTTTAACTGTTCTTCTAAATATCTCAACTTCCATCTAATATTCTCCATGCGTAGCCGTTTCGAATTTCTTCTGCCGTAAATTGACCATATGCCATTGAATAATACAATGGTTCTCTGTCTGCATATTTAGGTGTTTCTATCTTGCTAAAATCGGTTTCTGATATTGGAGCACAGGCATTATGAATGTCAGTGAAACATGGTATCCCTCTTGTTGTTGCCTCTAATGTAATATTTGAATTATAGGTCACAATCGCAAAGGTGCTGTCCCAATCGATTGGTGGACTCGGTGGTGTATTGTCTTTCCCTGTGACAATGTATCCTCCATTTTTGTCATGTCCAATTATTGGATTGTATCCTTTATTTTTTACAACGATTGGCCTATCCGTGTTTGCTTTGAGTGTTGCTATAGTTTCGTCAAGCCAACTGTGAACATTGAAAAATTCTTTCATTGCATTTGATGGTGGACATACAACAATGTTTCTACCGTCCTTCTTCCATGGTTTGATTGGCCATGGAAAACTGGCTTTGAACCGATCGTCAGGACGTTCTTCAAACCAATTCTTTAAGTGATTATTTTTCACAATTTTCACAAAGTAAGGAGGATTTCTTGTTTCGCCCCAGTACGGTCTATCGATATAATAAAAATCAATATTATTTTTTTCCGCCCATTTGTAAACAAGATGTGTGCCTCTCAATACACCAAAAATTACTGCTTTCGAACAATCTTGTTTTGTTATAATCTCTGTTGGTTCTAATTTTTTGGCATTTGGCAAGCCATGAACTGCCCAGTCTACATACTTTTCTGTAAGTTGTCTATTAGTCGAACTAACGTAAATCATTTGACAGTCGTTTAATATCCTCTTGCACCATTAAAGCAATCATGTCTTTGAATGAAGTCTTAGGTTCCCAACCAAGTTTCGTTTTTGCCTTAGCATAGGATCCATGCAACGCATGTAATTCTGCTGGACGTTTGAAACGTGGATCTGTTTCAATGTATTTTTCCCAGTTATCAATTTCTGCCGTTTCAAAAGCATGTGTCAATAACTCTCTAATCGAGTGTTGAATGCCTGTACAAATTACATAGTCGCCAGGTTCGTCTTGTTGTACCATGGTGTACATTGCTTCAACAAAGTCACCTGCGAATCCCCAATCTCTTTTGGCATCTAAATTTCCAAGTGTCAACTTTTTGGCTAGGCCAAGTTTAATTTTGGCAACTCCGTCTGTAATTTTGCGTGTAACAAATTCTTTTCCTCTGATTGGTGACTCGTGATTAAACAACACGCCATTGGAGGCATGTACGCTATAACTTTCACGGAAATTAACAGTCATCCAATAAGCATAAAGTTTTGATACCCCATAAGGAGATCTTGGGTGGAATGGAGTGTTTTCATCTTGCATACCATCAACATTTGAATTGCCATACAATTCGCTTGTACTTGCTTGATAAAATTTTGTTGTTGGATTATGACCAACAATTGCATTTAAAATATTTAGAACTCCCATTGCGTTTACTTCGCTGGTCTGTTTGTTGAGATCCCAACTTGCACCAACAAAGCTCTGGGCCGCAAGATTATAAAATTCGTTTGGACGTATTGTACGCACAAGGTGATTCATGTTGGCATCATCTGTGATGTCACCTGTGATTAACTCAACATCGTTTTCAATATCAAGGTATTGAAGATTTGCTAGATTTGGATTGCTGTACCGTTTTACCAATCCATATACTTTGTAATCTTTTGATATGAGATGTTTTGCTAGGTATGGACCGTCTTGTCCAGTCATTCCTGTAACGAAGGCAATTTTTTTCATTTCTAATAGTTATGTTTTTTTTAAATGTAGAAAAATTTTTTTAATTTTTACCATTAATAAATATTCACAATGAAAAACCTCATCATTCAATATTACATCGACACCAGTAAATATTCACAACCAAATTTCAATAACCTGTATGCAAGTCCAATGGAAGAATATAGTAGATACAGTTTTGAGAAATATTGCAAAAAATTTGATATTGACTACTTGCGTGTCACCGAACCAAAATTAGGATTCAAGCATCCAACGTGGGAAAGATTTGACCTTTGGATGGATAGGAGTTGGTGGGACAAGTATACGCAAATACTTTATGTTGATAGCGACGTCATTGCATTTGAACACGCTCCAAATATATTTTCTGAGTATCCTGATATCGACAATAGATTGAAGACTGCATATTATCCTAAATTTAGGCTGGCAGATGACAGGGGAGCAAAGTATAATCAGCGAGTGAATCCTTTGGCGGATCGTTACACAGGTGAACAAATACGAACAAGATTCGTCCAACCTGGCGTAATGATGTTGAACAGAATTAACACTGAATTTATGCTTCCATGGATAAGCAAGTACAAAGATATAACCGATAACAGAATAGATGATGGAATGTTTTTGAATGCTTGTATAGTGGATAGTAATGTACCTCTTTTAGACATGCCATGGAAATGGAATCATAAGAATAATGGTGAAAGATATGATTATAATAGAGTTAATTTTTTACATTGTGCCGGCGGCAAAAAACACAAAAAAGGTGTTAAAATTTGGGGCAAGTTAGCAAAACTTTTTCCTGAAGTACAAGTGGATCTTTCTAATCTTAAAGACGATTAATCTAAAATTTTTAATAAATTAGGAATGTCAATTTTTAAATCAACCATATCTTTTGACTTTTTATTTTTAGGTTTAACCCCTTTTATTTTTTCTGCATCACAAAGTATTACATGATGCTCTATATCCAAGCAATGCGATAACACAGGGTATACTTTTTTGCCGTAGAATGCTTTATGTGTCAATTCAAAAACTTTTGTTCCTGGTCTCATCCATAGGCAATTTGTCAGTCCGGCACCATGCGGAGAAACAATATGGCTCGCTTCTGCAAAAGTTTTCACTTGCTCTTTTATTGATAGATTTTCTAAAGTAACTGTCTGCCAGCCTTTTAGTGCTAATAAAAGGTCCTGTTGATTTTTTATATTTCTATTTTGTGCGTCTTTTCTCGTAATTAAAATTTTATTTTTTGGTTCTGTCTCTTCGGGAATTATTAAATTTGCCAAATACCTTAGCCAACTTGGCATGTTAGGAGAAAGTATCCCGTCATTGTAATTACTCATCGATGGGACAATTAAGTGACTAAATCTCCATGTTTCGTTCTTTGGTATGACTAGATATTTCAATTCAGGGAAAAAAACTTTACAGATTTTTTCAAAATATTTGCTAGGATTTGATAAAATGAAAACGTACTTTTCAAAATTTGTACTCCAACGTTTCTCAATCAATCTAAATTTTGACACCACATCAATCCATATATGCCATGGATTTTCAGCACTATATTCGTCTATAGGGAGCCATACATATTTCCATGTGCCGTGGAACTGTTGTGTGATTGGTGGCATATTGATATGCACCTGTTCCCCCCATTCGGTGAATACGTCATGGACCTTGTGCGGCTTATTTCTGTATTTTGAAATTAAAGGCCACACGTGATTAGTGATTATTTTTCTGTCTTCCGTCACCAGCACAGGCAAACTGTTTACACTACAATTAGTGAAATCTGCCACAAAAGTTGGCATGGTTGTGTAGTTTACTTTTATTTTTTTAGGTCTCCACCATACGTCATAGGAAAATGAATCATCAATTACGTCCCATTGGTGAGTAAAATATTTTATGTCGTTTATATTTTGAACTGTCTGCACAGTAATAATTATACTATAATATTATGTTAATGTTTTCAAATGGTTGTAGTTTCTTAGCGATGCGTCCAAAAGACAATGTGATGACATTCACCAGCAAGATACTTGCAGAAGATTACGGAATGGATTTAGTAAACCTTGCAATGGGGGGCAGGGGCAACTCAAGGATAAGTTTTACCACAAAGCATTGGCTTGAAAAATTCTATAAAAAAGATACTTTCGCTCTGATTGGATGGTCCAGTTATTTTAGAAATGACTATGTAACAGATGATGGCTGGAAGAAAGGTAGAATAGCAGGCACAGATACCACCTGGAGAACTTGGAAAACACTTGATAATACAAATTTTGTTCGCGGTAACCAAGGTTGGGATATAGAAAATGATGCCATTGTAAAATTTTTAGATCACGTGTACAATTTACAAAATTATTTCAGGATGAAAAAAATACCTTATCTTATGTATAATGCATTACCAAATAATATAGACTCATCCCTTCAAGATGTTTTAGATTTCAAAAAGTCAATTGATTGGAATAGATTTTACATGCCTGAAACAAGTCATTTGAATTTTATACAGGAAAAAAATTATATTGTAAGTCCAAACGATCCTCATCCATCGATTGAAGGACACCAAAAATGGGCAAAATTATTGAAAGAATACATAGATGCTAACAATCTACGCACCATTGAATAATAAAAAAAGTAAGGCATGGGAAGTGTTCAATGGCATTAAAAAATCCTGGCCTGATCAAATACAAATTCTAGATAACGCATCAGAAACTGATCCCATTGATAATGCCATGTTTTGGGGTTTTGTTGGCAACAATAGACAGATGGTTAGAAAACTTGAATCACGAAAACATACTTACTGGTTTACTGATACTCCATATTTTGGAAGGTTTGATAATAATAATCTCAGGCCAGACAATCATTATTGGCGGATGTGTAAGAATAACATACACGTATCCTATATTCCTGGATGTAAGTCAGATCGATTTGATAGTTTTGGCATCAAACTACGGGCACCTGATTTAAAAGGTGATCACATCCTAGTATGTCCAAGTAGTGCAGGTATCAATGGATACCTACAAGAAGATGATTGGACATCTAATACAGTCAACCAAATAAAACGTTACACGGATAGACCTATACGTGTGAGAAACAAGCCCAGAGGCAAAGGTACTTCAGGGCCTGCTGTAGCAACTGTCCCTATAGAAGAAGATTTACGTGATGCCTGGTGTTGTGTTACTAGTTGTTCTATTAGTGCTATTGAGGCAACATTATATGGTAAGCCTGTCTTCTGTCATGAGAAAAGTTTCGCAAAACACATTGGAAATTTGAACTTAGCAGATATTGAAAGTCCTATGTTTACTAGTTGTGAAGACTGGCTGTATAGCCTTGCATACCAACAATTTACACCAGAAGAAATTAACAACGGTGTTGCTGTAGAAATATTATTAGACAAAGGAATATTATAATGCCAAAACTGAGAAAGTACGAAGCACCAAAATTTACTTTTTACATTCATCCAAAAACACCTATACATTTTGCAAACGTTATTGGACAAGAAACATATATTAAGAATAGAGTAGATCGTTTACGCATAAAAGAACCGGAAACAATCAAATGGATTAATACATTTTCACACGACAGTATATTTTTTGACATTGGTGCTAATATTGGCATCTATACTTTGTATAGTGCAGTCGTGAAACAAAATCATGTCTATGCTTTTGAACCGCATGTAGGAAATTATAAAAATTTACTGGATAGTATTAATTTAAATGCACTTTCACGGTGCCAGGCCTTTAACGTAGCAATTAGTGATAGATTAGCATTGAGTAAAATTAGCGTGAAAAATATGCACGAAGGTGTTGCTGAAAACAAAGTTGGTCAGAGTGGTGATTATTACCACGGATGTACTGAAATGGATTTAGATAGCCTAGTGGAGAAAAATATTTTACCTCAGCCTGATCATGTAAAGATAGATGTTGATGGATTTGAGTCACAAGTTGTTAAAGGAGGCATTGGCACACTGTCAAAATGTAAAACTGTTTTGATTGAAATTAATGATGTACATAAAAATTTGGTTGATCAACTTAGTGAAAACGGATTGAAATTACAATCACGTCACAGGCGTAACGAAACAGAATTTAACTATATTTTTACAAATGCAAATTGATAGCGAATCAAAAATAATTTACGTGCATATACCAAGAACAGGCGGTAGTTGGTTCACACACAGTTGGAACAGTCGAATCGGAATTGGTGATATCAGATGGGATATAGGTTTAATAATATATCACACAAAGGATTTGCAAATAGATTGTGGGAGGCATGGACGTTTGTCAGGCATCAAAGAAAAATTACAATCTATAAAATATAATTTCGAAGATCATCAAGTGATAACATTAGTGAGAGAACCATTTGATCGTATAGGTAGCAGTTGGATTTGGTTTAATAATATCAAAGGCACAGCGATTAAACATGGATGGAAAAGTATTGACGATATGCTTGACGAATACGAAGGCGGTGGAATAAGAGTAAATTATCTGCCACAAACCTATTGGCTTGAGGAGGAGGGAGCTCACTTTGATAAGATATATAGATTTGAAGATCTTATTGGAAGCGATCAAATGGTACTTAAAGATTTCCCTCATTTTAATCGAGCAACAAGAACTAATTGTTTGAAGAGATTAGGAGTCAATAGAGCATCAGGATTCTCAACAAAACAAAAAGAACGGATTAAGAAACTTTATAAAGACGATTTCAATTATCTAGCAAAATATTATGAGTAAAAATTTAATAGTACAATTTTTTGTGTCGGCGGACGGGTATAAAGATCCTACGTACAACCAAATTGGGGTCAATGAAGAACTTTACAAATATTCAACGATATCAGTGAAAAAATATTCAGAAAAAATTGATGCTGATTACCAATTAGTAACTGAGGCAAAAATAAATTTTATACATCCGACCTTTGAAAGATTTGATTTATTTTTCAATGATGAATGGTGGAAAACCTACGATCATATTTTGTATCTTGATACTGACGTCATTGTTTGGCCAGATTCTCCAAATGTTTTTGTTGAATATCCTTCTATGGATGCCTTCAAACCAGTCTTTGACCGAATTGCGAGAAAAAATAGTATTCAATATCATGAAGCAAGGGCAAAGGGCACCTGCCTTGAACAATTTAGTCCAAGCATATTGCAACAAAGTAGGTTCAATGCTGGCGTGTTTATGCTGAATAAAAATTGTGTTGAGGTTATGAGACCTTTTTTAGATTATCAGACACTAGCAGGCGACGATAATGAACAACTGATATATGCAATGCTTCAGTCCGAAGTGGATGTAAATCGAATGGATTGGCGATATAACAAGAAAAACGGTACTAGTTGTTATTTTGGACACGCCAGTGGATATCAAAAATTCAAACCCAACTACGATATGTTACGTATTGCCAAGGAAAAGTTTGATGCCGCTTTATAGACACCAAGACAAAACACTACTGCACATACACGTGCCCAAAACAGGTGGCACGACCATAATGAATGATTTAGAAGACAGAGGTGTGGCAGTGTCTTATATCACAAAAGCGTCAAAGCCAGAATACGGCAATGTACCACCACAGCATATGACTTTGGAATACACAATGAAATATTTTGATTTAGATCAAACAAAATCTTTTGCTGTGATCAGGCATCCGTGGCAACGCACTGTCAGTGAGTACGTGTGGCGTAAAAGATCTAACAAATTCAATGATTTGAACAGTTGGGTCAAAGAAACTCTCACTGACATAGATCACGCACAACATCAAAATCATTTTTTGCCTCAAACACAATTTATTGATAGAGCACGTACCAAATTGTTTAGATACGATGCGTGGGACAGTATTTGTGAATGGGTTGGTCAAACTTTAGCAATTGAAAAGTTCACAACAAAATATTGGAAACAAAAAAGATTAGATTATACCTTACCCAGTTTTGATTTGCTTGATATTGACGCAAAAAGTTTATGGAAAAATCAATACAGAGAAGATTTAGATCTTTATAATCAACTGTAAAAACATTTTTGTTCTCTATACTTCATTATAAACAAGTTGAATGTTATTCTATTTGTAGATTGATCACTCTCATAACTATGCCAGGTTTTTCCCTGTTGTCCACAAAAAATAAAGGTTGAATTAGGTTTCCATACCGCCTCTTTAACAAGGGTATCCTCTTTCTGCTCGGTGTACATTTTCGTTCCAACATTTTTTTCTGGAGTGATATATGTTACAGCACTCCAAGTTTTTTCTAGTCCTTCTTGGTGTATGTAAAATTTGTAAGGCAATGGCGGAGTAATACTAATATGTGCATTAACACCTAGTCTGGAATATTGTCTATATGCAGGATATACTTCGTGTAGTGCCTTGCTTTTTTCTAATAAATGTTTGCAAATATCGACAGTTTCCTTATAAAAGTCAATGCCATACTGGGCATAATCCTTAGGATGTATATGTACAAGTTTGTCCGTTTCAAAATTAAGTTTACTCTCACATTGCGACTTTAATTTTTCAAAGATATCGATGCTAATAGTATCCTCAACAATTTGGTGTGGCCAAGGGTCAGAGTGAACTTTTGATTCAAGGCATTTGTTAACGAAATTTAATCCTTCCATTATTTTAATCTTTCTATTATTTCATTATATTTTTTTTTACTTACGTCAAGTTGCACCATTGGACGTCTGATATATTTTCTTTTCTGTTCTACTATCTTGATATCTTTGCAGGCTGTTAAAAGAAATGTATTTTGATGGTACTGAATAAGATTTCCGTTTACATTTAGTTGTGGCTGACTATTGCGATCTGATCTTTCTCGGAAAAACCATAGGGCAATTATTTCTTTGTCGAGGTCTAAGTCAGTGATGTCTTCTTTAAATTCATATCCAACTTTATATTTTTTATCAAAATCTTGCCATACTTGATGCTCTAAATTGTTTGAATTTTCATATAATTTTTCATACTCTTTCACGTCAAAAATACTGCTGGAGGTTATGTATTCGACTCCCTCATTATGATAATGTACTTTTTTTAATTTTTCCCAGTTCATTACGCACTGAAAAGATTTATAAGTTCTTTTTTCCAATCATCGGCGTATTCACAATCACGATATCCGTCGAACCATGGACCGCCTTCAGTATAATGTAATATTTTTGGAGAGCCATCGTTTGGTTCTTTATACCATCCCACAAGCCAGTTGTATTCCAAAGGCAATGATCCTATTTCGTTATCTTCTAGCCAACTGAATCTATGTAAAAATTTTGGTGACTCTTCGTTAAGCAGTTCGGGTGTAAGGATTTTATTTTTTGGATGTTCGCAGTTCCAAAGGACCATGCTTGACCAATTCTTCCTTGGATACACAGTTTGCACTTGGCCATCCATCTTAGTGGTCTCTTTTGGCGTGTAATCATGTTGCACACACACCACTGCCTTTGACGGATCACAAAACTTTACTAGGTCATGCGTTGGAATTTTCCATAAAAAGTCACAGTCACAAAATACTGCCCACCCCTTGAAATCATTCATGTATGGTACGAAAAATCTAGTAAATGTAAATTCAGTAGAAGCCAGTTTATCCACAGGTCGTGTGTACAGTCCTTGATCTCTCATCTGCTTTTGTTTTAGTGGTATTACTTCCGCTGATGGGTCTCTACGCTTGATGCTATGTTCACAAACTTGATATGCAATGTCCTCTCTGCTATCATGTCCTACGTAAATTTTCATTTTCTTCCTGATAATAATTTATGCACTTGTTTCCAATTACTTACTCGTATTATGTCTGGATGTTCGAAATCTTGATTGTATGGGTGGTCGATTAAAATAGGCTTTAAACCGTATTTGAGCCCGGCTACAGCGTTCTTTGGCTTGTCCTCGACCCAATATAGTCCGGTACCATGAAATTCTGCTAAAACGCTATCTTTGTCCGCTCCAGTTTCTAATATATGGTAATTTGTAAATATGTGATCACCAAACAATTCTCCTAGCCTTTTCTTTCTCACTTTTTGTGCAGGTATGTCTGATGTCTGTGATGTAATAGGAATGAATGTCCAACCTTCTGCGGCAAGTAATTTGACCCATGTTTGTGAGTCCTCCATTGGGCACTGTGTGGCCATCCATGCACTTTTATTGAACTCTCTAATTTCTTTTCTTATTTCAGGAATACTTAAACCAAACCTTTCTGCCATTTCGTATGTGTTCTGTTTCCCTGTGATAAGTTTGTAAGGATAAATTCTTTCATTCTGGGCACTGTAATAAGATCTTTGTAACATCCATTCTGTGAAATGATTCTCCCACTCTAACAGCACACCGTCTACATCCGTAAGGATAATTCTATTTGATATCGGCATCTTCCATTCCTGCCACACGTAATTTTACAATATTTGTAATCTGCCATTGTTTTTGATCTAATCCTTTGGTTATTCCTAGCCATTGATTTCTTATCAAAGCAAAATCATTTATTATTTTGTCCATGTCTACCACATCATCTTCACCATCTACATATTTTTCTGCATCTCTGCTGGACAGTGCCCTGTTGTAATTTTCTAAATATTTTCGAAAAGTTTTTGATCTTAAGCGTCTCAGTTCTATATTCAAATATTCTAGGATTGCTTCAAGTTGTTGTAACTGACCAAACCTTTCCTCTACTATACCAGGCAAAGCCGCACTTGCCTTTTCCAAGTTACCGTATATTTTGCATTGTTTTTTTGCTTCGACTAGCTCTTTATCAAAATATGAAATGCAATCAGGAATTTTGTCTAGGTTTCTACTTACTTCGTTGTACCAATTTATCATTGCTGTACTGCCTTGCTCACTGTGTGCATTATTATAAATCTTTTTTCATTAATGTTTGATCCGCCATGTAAGAGATTACTGTCCCAATATATAGCACTGTTTTTCTTCCATGGAAGTTCTTTCAAAAGTTTTACCTTATTGAGTATGTCTTTGTCTCCATACGTGGTCATATGTTCCATGCCGGGCCTAAAACAACTTTTACCTATTGCATGATCTTTGAAATATTCGTTGACGTGTATTTTATTTTCTCTCGACATGCCTTCTTTGTATTCAATTTTTTCATCGAACACATATGTTTTTATATTGTTTTCTGATATAGGAAACAGGATAGACATGTGTGCAGGTCCCATTCCATAAGTTTGCCAATCATCAAAGTGTAGGCCAAAAGGCCTCATACATTCTGTGTAGTTTATTATTACTATTTCCATTGGGTCAAAGTGATTTTTTAGTAATGGATATATTTTTGCTTCTAATATTGGAAAAAATTTAGTATTCCTATTCGAAGGCCAAGTCACTGAATGTTCTGTAAAGAATGGTTCCTGTTTGGATCTTAATGTGTCAGCAACAAGGTTCAGTGTGTCACTGTCGATACAATCGTTGATTACACCGGCCTGCATCAGTCATCCTCGCCATATCCGTCTGACTCTTCTTCATCCTCAAACACAGTGTTGATAGCCTCTTCCAGTTTCGGGTCAAACTCAGCGGATGCTTTGATTTCGTCATGATCTACTCCTATATCTTCTAGGCTTTTTATGAAGTCTATTGCCGCATCAAGTTTGGATCTCTCAGGCACGTAATGCACTATGGAGTTCCACAAGCGTTCAATATCTTCATTTGTAAAATCAATCATTTTGTTCTGTTTCCTCTGTGGCAAAGTCTGCCATGATCATATCTAATTTATCACCTACCCAGGCTTTCCTAAACTCTATATGTTCCTTGCCTTTAGCATCTATATATTTTAATCTATTTCCTGTCTGTACTAGCAGGCCTTTCTTTTCAAATAAATCTACAAGTCCACTGTACGGATCCATGCCCGTGTCATATGGAATTTTTACTTGCACACTTTCAAATGGTTTTGCATATCTTGTTTTCATTACTTTACAAGCGGCTCTTATACCCCTCACATCAGTGACTTTATTGCCTTTTTCATCTTCTTTCAACTTCAGTTTTTTCATGGCAATTACAATTGAACTTGCGTAAATGAAACCTTGTCCTCCGGAGATTTTATCATCAGGGTCAAACATGTCTTGTGATGCATACGTATGGTTTGTTGCAATCAGTCCAACATTCCAACTTCCAAACATGTTTACGCAGTTTCTCACCAAGGCAGTCAATGCTTTCGGCTTTCTACCCAAGTCACCTTTCATCTCACCTTTTTCAAACTGATCTACATCGGTTGGAGTCAACAGCATACCTAAACTGTCTATAACAAACAGAACTTTTGGTGCACCTTCTTTGTTTTCAGCGTGTTCGTCTTTGTAACTTTTCATAAACTCTGATACAGTTTTTGCCACATCGTCAATCATCGACAGGCTTAATTTTAACAATTTGTCTTCAGATGTGTCTACCTTGAGTGCCTGCAACCATGTCTCATCCAGTGCATTCTCTGAATCAATCAATATAACAAAGATCCCTTGGTCCTGTGCGTTCTTAATGATGTTTCCAGATGCTATGTATGATTTGCCAGCACCACTTTCGCCTGCTAAAACTGACACTTTACCTAAAGGTATTCCTTTGTTAAAGTCTCCAGATACAAGATAGTTCAGTGCGTAGTTGCCTGTAGATATCCAGTCTGTTGGATCACTAAATCCAATACCAAGACCCTGTATAGATTTTGTTATACTTTTTCTAAATTTTGTTGCGTCAAATACTTTTGTCATAATTTGTCCTTTGTCTTTTCTATATTAGCATACCTAGGCCCTAACGTCAATGCTAGGGCCTTGGTAAATGTCAGATTATTTTGCTTGTCTTGACCTAATCAACTTCAAGATGTCTTCTGCTCTTTTGGCACTATCACCCGCTGGTGCGATTGGAGTCGCTTCAGGTTGTGGTGTAGGTGCACTTTCAGTAGCAGGCTCTTGTTTTGGCGCCGCTTCTGTCATTGGAGCCGATGATGTTGGTACCGCTACCTGTGGTTTGCCTTGGTAGGCTACCCCTGCAGGTCTGAAATACTGCCCATACTGTTCCAGATCATATGCTTCACCTTCTACAGATTTTTCAAACAATTCTTTGATAATTTTTACTTCTGCTTCGGTTGGTTCCTTTGGTCTGAAATCACCTAAATTGAAAAGACCATGAGTATCGATAGCGGCTCTTTCTGCCTCATCAAGTGCTCTTTCTCTTCTCGACCATTTAGATGTTGAGTAATCAGCGTACCCACCTTTGGTTGTTTTAGTGATTCTAAAGTCAACACCTTTGACATAATCAGTCGGCATTTCCTCCATCTCTGGATCCATCAGTGCCCCTCTGATAATGTTGAAGATTTGAGGTCCAATGATAAATCTTCTAATTGGATTCTCAGGTGTTGAATCTTCTGCTAATGGATTCGTAGTGACAAAACCTTGGAAAATATAACTTTTCTTTTTCCAATATTTTCTACCCATATCTTCCATGCTCTTGTCTTTGAACCAAGGTCTAACTTCAGTCAGTACTGGACAAGTTTTTCCATACATCTCCATGCATGGTACCTGTACAGTAACCGGTCTTGAATCAGTCTGTCCCTTAATTCCTGCAAAAGGCAACTTGATCATATTTCTTTCAGTCCAGAAAAATGTGTTAGTTTCGTCCTTGTCGGGTAAGAATCTAATCACCGCTTCAGAACCTTCAGATATATTCCAGTGTGGATAGATGGCGTTGTCTCCGCCTGTGTTGGAAGTGGAGCGATTCACTTCTTGAGATTTCAACTTCGCTCTTATTTCAGCCAATGATGCCATAATGTAAGCCTCCTTTATTGTGCCTATGTTGTTGTTTGCCTAAATGTATATTAGA
>MDTE01202060.1_pt1 | contig 24777 bp, 23 predicted proteins | sample 811231 | NCBI WGS metagenome assembly MDTE01 (sample SAMN05326651, study PRJNA326480) | marine metagenome | isolation source: seawater | place: Indian Ocean: Red Sea | collected 2010 | reverse complement strand
TAAGGATGGAGTAACGCTCCATACCACATAGTATCCAACAAAAATTGACAATATAAATATACTTAATCTGAATATAAAAGGGTCTATTTCCATAATACTATTTAATTAATGTTTTTTCTATAATCTCATCCTCTAAATTTAGATTTAATTTTTTGTTTTCTTTATCATATAAATTAGAAACAAAATTAAATACATTCTTTGCATATAAATTGGAAGCAGATACAGGTAATTTATTTAATATATTGCCCTCACCCAATATTTTTACGCCATTTTTTTCGACAATTTTGTCAACTTCTGTAAAAACAGTATTTCCTCCTTGTATTGCAGCTAAATCGTATATTACTGAACCTGGTTGAAAATTTTTAAACATTTCCTGTTTAATAATCTTAGGAGCCTCTCTACCTGGAATTAAAGCTGTGCATATTACGATATCTATTTTTTTTAGAGTTTCTGATAAAAGCTCTTCTTGTTTTAATTTGAAATCTGCAGAGGCTTCTTTAGCATATCCGCCCTCTGTCTCTAAATTTTCAGCACCTTCAACAGTTAAGAATTTCCCTCCTAAACTTTCAACTTGTTCTTTTGACGCCATTCTAACGTCTGTTGCAAATACTATGGCTCCCATTCTTTTTGCAGTAGCAATTGCCTGTAAACCAGCAACTCCAGCTCCAACTACCAAAACTTTAGCTGCGGGTATGGTCCCTGCTGCTGTCATCATCATTGGAATTGCTTTTTCATAAATCTTAAATGCTTCAATTACAGCTTTGTATCCAGCGAGGTTTGCTTGGGAAGACAAAATATCCATTGATTGAGCTCTTGTTATTCTTGGTAGCAATTCCAAAGAAAAACAATTTACTTTTTTTGATTTTAAGCTTTCTAATTTTTCTTTATTTGAAAAAGAATTTAATGTACCGATAAGACTTTTATTTTCTTTTAAATTATTTAACTTATCATCCTCTGGTAATGCTACTTGGACAACTATGTCTGCATTATCTAATACTTTTTTATCATCATCTAAAATATTTACTCCTAAATCTTTAAAATCATTATCTTCAAAACCTAAATGAGATCCATAACCTCTTTGTATAAATAAATTAAATCCAAGTCCTAAATATTTTTTTGCTATTTCTGGTGTTATAGCAACTCTTTTTTCAATAGTTATGTTTTCTGAAATTGAGGCTAAATTCATTTTATTATCACAACAGAAAAATTGCCATCGAAATGAGTATTATAACCACTGCGATGGATCCCCACAAAACAAATTTTGTAAAATTATTCCAAGTTTCTTTATGGCTTTTATCATCCATAAAATTATTTTTGTCTTGCTTTAAATTTAGGATTATTTTTATTTATAATATAAACTCGGCCTCTTCTTCTAACTAGCTTAGAATTTAGATCTCTTTTTTTAATTGATTTTAACGAGCTTTTTATTTTCATAAATTTTATTAAATGCCGGCAACGTCCTACTCTCCCATGCCTTAAGACAAAGTACCATCGGCGCTAAAAGGCTTGACTTCCGAGTTCGGAATGGGATCGGGTATAACACTTTTGCAATAATCACCGGCAAGCGTCGTATAAATTAAAATAGCCTTCATGTAAACTGTTAAAAAACTACAAATCTAAACATTAATCTCAATCTTTTGGAGAATAATTTTCTATAAATTACTTTTTATTATTGATTTTATGTAGGATTTTAAGTCCACAGAGCCATACATTTTAATTATTTTATTTGACAAATTCATAGATGCTAATGCAGATGCATATCTTTCGCCTTTTCTGGCAGGTAATCTAATAATTTTACTATTAAATAATTTTGCAACTTCCATTATTGAATATTTTTTTTTATGTGAAATGCTATAGTGTTTATTCTTGTTTTTTTTCCATGCTAACAAACAAACTTTGATTGTATCATCTATATGTGTAAATCTTCTGGATTGTGTACCAGGATTAACAACGGTAAGAGGTTTTTTTTGTTTATATAAATTTTCAAAAATTCCAATCACAGTAGCCATCTTGCCTTTGCAAATTTGACCAGAACCGTAAACATTATAAAAATAAATAACTTCAAATTTAAAATTAAACCAATTTTTCAAATTTTCTAATAATTCTAAATTTTTTGACTTTGTAAAAGCATATGGAGATAAATCTTTGTCTTTTCCATGATTACCTAAACTTGCGGATGTAGCAGAATAAACCAATTTTATTTTGTTTTCCAAGCAAAAGTTAAAAACTGCTTTTGTTCCAATAAGATTTGAATTTAAACATTGATCAAAATTTTTAAAACTTTGATAAATTCTTGCAAATTCCCCAAAATGAAAAACTGTGTGAATTTTTTTTCTCAGCTTATGAAGGGTTAAATTAATATTCTTAGTTTCATTTTTAAGATATTTAACTCTTTTACTCGAAACATGGTTTTTTTTTGATCCCGATGAATAATTATCAATACTTATTAAATTTTTATTTGTTTGTTTTAATAATCCTTTAATAAGATTTGAGCCAACAAATCCTGCTCCACCAGTAATAATAATATATTTTTTCATTTAATTGATTATCTTTAATTTGATGTTGATTACATCATTTATAAAAGATAACAATATTTTTTATGAATTTCATATCAAATTTAAAATTTTATCAAGATGATAAATTATCGGCCTATCTGACATTTTTTTTATCAATTTTACCAATTTCATTACTTACTGGAAGTGCCATAGTAAATCTAAATTTATTGATAATTTCCTTGTTATACTTATTAATACTCCTAAAAAAAAAAGTGATAAATTTATTTAGTGATAAATATTTTATCTTATTATTGTTATTTTGGTTTTCACTTCTACTAAATCTAATATTTAGTTTAAATTTTGAAAATAGCATTTCTAGAGCTGTTGGATTTATAAGATTTTTAATTTTAGCTCTAGCTTTTAAATATTGCTTTGAACTTAAAAATGAGTTTTACAAAAATATAATAATAAAAACTTGGTCTCTCATATTAGCAGTTGTTATAATTGATTTAATTTTTGAATACATCACTGGTTTTAATACTTTAGGGTATAAATCATATATGCCAGGAAGATTGGCGGGATTTCTAAATCAAGAATTAATTATAGGACATTATTTCAGTGCATTTTTTTTAATAGTTGCAGTTTATATCTATCAAAAATACAAATCTCAAAAAATATTATTATTAACTTTAACTTTTTTTCTAATTATCTCATTACTCATAGGAGAAAGAGGTAATTTTTTAAGAGTTTTAAGTATGATTATTTTGTTTGTATTCATTGTTAATAAAAATTTATGGTATAAAAAATTAATATTTTTATTCTCATTCATAATAATCATATTTGGTATAATGAGTTTTAATATCAATCTTAAATATAGATTTTATAATCAATTTTTAGAGCCATTTATAAAACTTGATATTGATTACATTACCAAAAACAACATATATTTTAACATTTATGATAAAGGTTATAGTGTTTTTAAAGAAAATAAATTATTTGGAGTTGGATTAAAAAATTTCAGAATAGAGTCACAAAAACAAAAATATACTAACGAAAATTTGTCAGTAAGTAAATATCTCAATACTACACATCCTCACCAAGTTCATTTAGAATTTTTATCTGAGACAGGAATTTTTGGATATTCTAGTTTTATTATCTTTATCTTATTTAGTTTTTACTACAGCATAAAAAATTATTTTCAAAAAGGAAATTTTTATTCTCTAGCAAGCATGTTATTTATTCTTATGTCAATTGCCCCCCTAATTCCAAGTGGAAGTTTTTTTACAACATATGGTGCAACTTTTTTTTGGTTAAATTATGGAATTATGATTTCTAAAAATAAATGAAATTCATTTTTATTTTAATACCTCTTTATCTCATATGAAAAAAATGTAACTGACAAAATACCAAATATTTTAAAGATCAAATGAAAAATTTTTAAAATTGAACTTTTAGGGCTGAAAGGTAATCGTAAACAATTAATTATCATTTTTAAAAAATTATAAAATATGGAAATTATCAGGATAAAAAAATAAGTCTTTTTAAACAAATTTTTATAAATATAAAATGATGAGCACCCATAACCAAAAGATCTTTTTATAAACCAAATAAAATTATTTCTTTTTTTTGAACTTTCTTCATAAACTATTGATAGATTGTTCCATAATATTTTATATCCCTTTTTTTTCAATTCCATAAAAAATAGTTGATCTTCCCCTCCAATTTTTTGAATATTTAAATCAAACTTTGGTTTTTCTTTATTTAATAGATTTTTTTTAAAAATAACATTATTTGTCGATGCCCAATTTAGGCTTTTTCCTCTTTCAAACTTTCTTTCTATAAGGTTAATATAAAGATTATTTTTAGATTGATGAGGTCCGGTAATTATATCGCAATTATATTCTTTGATAAAATTCAAATTTTCAATCAACCAACGTTTATCAACAATACAATCATCATCAAAAAAGACCATATAATCGAAATTAATTTTGCTAGCTTCATGAAGACATCTGTTTCTTGCAAAAGAAATTCCTATATTTTCTTCTAAAAAAAATTTTATTGATCTAACATTTCTATAGAAAAATTTACTTTTATTAAGCCTAGACTTAAGTTCATTTTCGACAACTATAATGTTTAAATATATATCATTTATTTTTAAAAGATTGTTTAAACTTTTTAGTAATCTACCTAATTTTTTTTTTCTATTTTGAGTACAAATACAAACTAAAAGTTTAATTTTTTTATTCATTTAAAACTAATTGATAACCACACTTTTAATAACATGAATCTTTATTTAATTATTCTGTCATACTAGGCTTATATATTGCAATCGTGCCTGTAGTTTCAAGAAATAAAACCAAGTACTCATCTATTTGATGAATATCTCTAATCCTTTCATAAATCTTATATCTTTTTTTTGAATTTATTTTTTTATGATCTGAACTTAGTTCATACTCATATAATGATAAGTCACCTTCATCAATGTTAGCACCTAAACTTGTTACATAAAGTTTATCTTTTACTAAAGTTAAATCTGAAATACCTATTGAAGGAACAAAATAATCTATAGGTTCAACAAAACCATAATCTTCGTGAGATTTATAAAATGGCGCTTCTTCATATTTAAACATTACCTCCTCGTTGGGATATCCATAATGTTCTCCATAAGAAGATATTGGATAACCATAATTTTTTATATCGCTTGTTGTTGGATTAACATTCATATTAAGTTCATCACCTCCCATAGGGCCGTGTTCTGTTGAAAAAATTATGTCATTATCTTTATCATATAAAATTCCTTGGGGATTATCGTGTCCAATTGAGATAATTTTGAGTTCTTTTGTTTTTAAGTCTATTTCATAAATCTTACCCAGAAAACTGTTCATATTTTGGGCATTATTTTTCCTACAAAATTCTTTTCCATTCGCCAACCACCTTAAATCTTCACAAATTGACCAATCTCCAATTGTATAAAGTAACTTATTATCCTTATAATCTATTAAATTTCCTCCAACATAATTACTATAAAAAATTCTACATTCATTAATCGTAAGAAATTCTTCAAAATTAATTTTATCTAAATTAATTTCTCCACTTAATATTGAGTGTTTAAAGCAAGCATCATTCTCTTTAATAACTAGAGAAACAAACATTTGATTATCTTTTATAAACAAATTTTTTATAAATGAAGTTTGCGAGTAAGTCGAAAGTCCTGTCTTATAGTTAGAGGTAAACTCTTCTATATTGGTTTCAATTTTTTCAAAACCCAACTTATCATTTTTACTCAATAAATCGACAATCGGTAAGTGCATCATAATTCCTGTGCCTGTGATTAAAAAAAAGTTTTTCTCATTTGAGGATAGATAGGCTCTAGGTCCAGTGAAAATTAGTTTAGAATTTGTATATAAAATTATCTCCTTTTGCTCAAAATCTATATTAGACAAATTATTAGAGGTTCTTTTTTCAAATTCAAACTCTTCTATATTATAAATATAGATATTATTTAATTTTGTTAAAAAATTTCTTATATCTGTTTTAAGACTTTTAGGCATCATTCTTTTATACTTATAGAAAAGGCTTGTATTATTCTCGACGTTATATTTTATGAAATATATTGAACCAAAAAATAAGATAAAAAATAAAATTAATATTGTTATAATTTTTTTCATTTAATTAGATTAAAGAATTAACATAAATTAATTAAATCAGAAATTGTTTAATTACAATTTTTTAAATTAAGTGTATAAATTTTAAATTATTGATACTCATAAAAAATGAACAAAAATTTGAAAGTCTACTATTGGGCGCCATTTACAAGCAAAGTTGCAACAATAAGAGCAGTTATAAATTCAGCTTTTAGTTTGGAAAAATATTCAAAAAATAAAATAAAGACAAAAATAATCGATGCTTCTGGGGAGTGGTCAGAATATTTTGATGAGATAAAAAAATCAAATATCGGCTATATAAAATTAAACAATCATCAATTTTTTGAACAAAAAACTGGATACTTTAATACAAGATTAAATTTCATAAAAATATTCATTAAATGTTTTTTTCCTTTAAAAAAACTCATACAAATTGAAAAACCTGACTACGTAATAATTCATTTAATCACATCTTTGCCTCTTGTTTTAAATTATATTTTAAATCTTAAAACAAAAATGATTTTAAGAGTTTCAGGGCTTCCAAAAATGAATTTTTTAAGAAAATTATTCTGGAAAATTGTTTTAAAAAAAGTTTTTCTTATTACATGCCCGACTGAAGAAACTAGAAATGACCTCCTAAAATATAATTTTTGCAAACCTGATAAAATTGTAGTTTTGTTTGATCCAATAATAAATGTAAAGTTAATAAATAAATATAAAAAAGAAAATATCGTCATAAAAAATGAAAAAAATTATTTTTTAGCAATTGGTAGATTTACAAAACAAAAAAATTTTCTGTTTTTATTAAAAGTTTTTTCAAAATTATTGGAAATTGAAAATAAATCTAAATTGGTTTTAATCGGTGAGGGAGAAAAAGAAAGTGAATTAAAAGATTTTATTTTTCAAAAAAAATTAAATAACAATATCTCAATCATCAATTATCAAAAAAATATTTTTCCATTTATAAATAAATCAAAATGTTTTTTATTACCTTCTCTTTGGGAAGATCCTGGATTTGTATTGATAGAAAATGCCTATTGTAATATTCCAATTATTTCTAGTAATTGCAAAAATGGACCAACTGAAATTCTAGATTATGGAAAAGGTGGTTTTTTATTTAATAATAATTCAGAAAAAGAATTTTTAGATAAGTTAATAGAATTTAATCAGAGTAAACAAGAGGAAATTAAAAAAAAAATTTTATTTGCCAAAAAAAAGGCCAAAAATTTTACGATTTTTTCTCACTATTTAAGATTAAAAGAAATACTTTATTACGATTACAAATGAGATCTGTTTCAATTATTATTCCATATTTTAAAAAACAAAAATATTTTGATAAAACAATTAATTCTGTTTTAAAACAGACTTATAAAAAAAAAGAGATCATTATAGTTTATGATGATGAAGATCTAACAGAACTAAAAAAGTTAAAAAAAAAATTATCAATCTTTAAAAATATTAAAATTATATTAAATAGAAAAAATTTAGGTGCGGGTCTCTCAAGAAATAAGGGTATTAAAAAATCTAAAGGTAAATATATTGCATTTATTGATGCTGATGATCTCTGGAATAAAAAAAAATTAGAAAAACAAATAAATTTTATGAAAAAAAATAATTTAGAATTTTCACATACTTCCTACTCTATAATCAATAAAAATGATAAATTAATTGGAGAGTTCAGGGTTAAAGAGAATTTAACATACTCTGATTTGTTAAATTCTTGTGATATTGGTCTCTCAACCGTAATAATAAAAAGATCATTGATATTGAAAAATAAGTTTAATAATTTTAAGACTAAAGAGGATTATTCTTTATGGCTTAAGTTGTCAAAAAAAGGTGTTATCATTAAAGGATTCAATCAAAAACTAACAAAGTGGAGACAATTAAATAATTCTTTATCGAGTTCGTTTTTTCAAAAAATTTTAGATGGGTTTAATGTTTATTATCTATCTGAAAGAAAAAAAATTATAACTTCATTGATTTGTTTATTGAATCTTTCATTTAATGCTATAAGAAAAAAAGTGAAAATTTATAAATGAAAAAAAAAATAGCGTTAATTACAGGAGTAACTGGTCAAGATGGATCTTACTTAGCTGAACTTTTGCTAAAAAAAAAATATATAGTTCACGGAATTATTCGTAAGTCCTCATCATTTAACACTGGCAGAATAGATCATCTGTATATTGATCCTCATTATAAAACTAATTTTTTTTTACATTATGGAGACTTAACAGACTCTAATACAATTTATAATTTGATATCTCAGATAAAACCTAATGAAATATATAACTTGGGTGCTCAAAGTCATGTTGGTGTATCTTTTGAAAACCCCGAGTATACTGCTGAGGTAACTGGGCTAGGAACTTTAAGAATTCTTGAAGCTATAAGATTCCTTAAATTAAAAAACATTAAGTTTTATCAAGCTAGTACATCTGAATTATTTGGTAAAAAATTTGATAAATCATTTAATGAAAATTCCAATTTTTATCCAAAATCTCCTTATGGTGCCTCAAAATTATTTTCTCATTGGATAACTAAGATTTATAGAGAAAGTTACGATATATTTGCATCAACCGGTATATTATTTAATCACGAGAGTCCAAGAAGAGGTGAAACTTTTGTAACAAAAAAAATAACGAGGTTCTTAGCAAGAAAATTCTATGGTTTAGAAAAAACACTTTTTTTGGGAAATCTATATGCAAAAAGAGATTGGGGTCACGCAATTGATTATGTTGAGATGCAGTGGAAAATTTTACAACAAAGAAAGCCTGATGATTACGTAATATCAAGTGGAAAATCTTATTCTGTAAAAGATTTTGTTAACGAGGCGTGTAAGCAAATTGGTTTTAAAATAATTTGGGTAGGTAAAGGCTTAAATGAAAGAGCGATATTAATTAATAAAAATAAAAGATCAACTTTAATAAAGATTGATAAAAGATATTTTAGACCTTCAGAGGTAGATTATCTTATAGGTGACAGTAAGAAAGCTTTTAAAGAATTAAAATTTAAACCTAAATATAATTTCAAATCATTAATAAGAGACATGCTTAATCATGATATGAGTTTAGCAAAAAAAGATTCGCTATTATTAAATAATGATTAAAAAAAAATCTATAATTTTTATTGCTGGACATAATGGATTAGTTGGTTCCTCTGTACTAGGATTATTAAAAAAGAAAAATTACTCTAATTTAATAATAGAGAATAAAAGAAATCTTGATTTGAGAAATTATCATAATGTAGACAAGTTTTTTAAAAAAAAAAAGATAGAATTTTTAATTATTTGTGCTGCTCGTGTAGGAGGAATTATGGCAAATTCAAAATACCCTACTGAATTTTTATTAGAGAATTTACAGATACAAAATAATCTTTTAACTTGTGCAAATAAATATAATTTGAAAAGAACAATATTTTTGGGATCATCCTGCATTTATCCAAAATATTCCAAGACTCCTATTAAAGAAAATAATTTACTTAATGGAAAACTTGAAAAAACAAATGAAGCTTATGCATTAGCTAAGATTGCAGGAATTAAGCTTTCGCAATTTATTTACTCTCAATACGGTAAAGATATTATTTGTTTAATGCCAACAAATATTTATGGGACAAATGATAATTTTCAAGAGAAGACTGGTCATGTGATACCAGGACTGATAACCAAATTTCTTAAAGCTAAACGAAATAGAAAAGATGTTGAGGTTTTAGGAACTGGAAAACCATTAAGAGAATTTTTACACGTGGATGATTTGTCCAATGCGATTTATGTAAGTTTAAAAATTTCAAAAAAAAAATTAAAGAAAATATTTGATAGTGAATTACCACTATTAAATGTGGGGACAGGTCAAAATATTTCAATTAAAAATTTGGCAAATCTAATCTCAAAAATAATTAATTTTAAGGGAAAAATTTTGTTTAACAAGCAATTTCCTGATGGTACATATAAAAAAAACCTAGATTCTAGATTGATGAGAAAATTAGGTTGGTCTCCAAAAATTAAATTGAAAGAGGGTCTTGAAAAAGTTATTTCTAAGAGATATCAAAAAGTAAAAAGAGCCAACAGATAGATGTAATAAATTGATTAATTTTTTTTTAGAAAAAGAAAACTATCAAGAACATAAACAGATTACTAGATCCAAAAAAATTTATTTTCTAGGTGGAACAATTTTTTTTATTGGAATTCTTATTTTTTACAATTTATCAAAAATTACTTTATTTGGTTTTTTAATGTATAGCTTAGGTTTGCTATCAGATAAAAATAAGCTTTCATCACCAATAATAAGATTTTTAATCCAATTGTTTATAATTATTCTTACAGTGATATCATGTGAAATTTATATTAATTCAACTAAAATTATTATTTTAGATGAATTATTAAGATATAATAATATTAATATTTTTTTCTCAAGTTTTTGTTTGATTGTTTTAATTAATGGTTCAAATTTTATTGACGGTGTAAATTTAAATTTAATTGGATATTACCTTTTAGTGTTGTTGGTATTGCTTATTTTAAGTCTAAATCTTGATTTGAAAATTAATTTTTATTTTTTATATTTTATGATCTCTACTCTGACAATTATTTTTATATTAAATTTTACTGGTAAAATTGTTTCTGGAGACTCTGGTGCTTATATCTATAGTTTTGTTATTGGAATATTTATAATTCAATTTTCTAATGAAAATAAATTTATTTCTCCCTTATTTTTTGCAGTTTTACTGTGGTATCCGGTCTTTGAAAATCTTTTTTCGATATTAAGAAAAAAACAAATAAATATCTCTCCCTTAAAACCTGACTTTAAACATCTTCATCAGCTAATTTATGAGAAAATAAAAATTAAGTTAATTAAAAGTGAATCTTTGTCTAATAACGTAGCTGGATTAATTATACTAATGTATAATGCATTAATCTTTTTATTTTCATTAAATTTTATAAACAACACTCAAATTTTACTTATGATAATAATTTTAAATATAATTGTTTATGTAAAGACTTACTTTTCCCTGAATTATACAATTAAAAATTAAAAATATAGCTCCTCAAATTTTTAATTAATAACTTTTCATTTTTTAGATCTTTTAGATATATCAACTTAAATTTATGATTTTCTAAAAAAAATTTTTTAATTTGTTTTAAAATTTTTATAGTATGATTAATCTTATTTAATGAGTTAGCGTCATATTTAAAACCTTTTTTCCTTTTTTTTGTTAAAAATATACTTTTATTTTTTGAAATAGAAATCATTACAATCTTGTCAGGTATAGGTATAAGTTTAAGTAGAATCATTTCTGAGTTACTAATTTTAGTTTTACCAATATTTATTAAATAAAACAAAAATCTTTGGTGAAATCCCTCTGATCTTATCAGAACTTTTCCAAACTTATTACAATACTCAAATGCAATAATTTCTCTTACAATCCAATAAAAATGTAAATTTTTTTTATTTTTATCTAATGTTTTGTTGCTTAAATGAATAATAGTAAAAACTAAACATAAACCTAGATTCTTTAAACAAAATTTTAAAAAGAGGTAAATCTTAATAATTTTATTAATTTTCAGTTTATTTTCAAAAATAATTTCCTTCTTATTTTTTTTTAATGAATAAATAAGTTTTTTTGAAATATAACTTTTACCTGATCCTGGTAATCCGATAAATTCAATAATCATAGAGTATTAAAGAATAATTTATTTACCTTTTTATATTTTTAAGTTAGTTACTTTCATCTTTTTTTGTAAATTTTTAAATTCCCCTTTAAATTTAATTTTACCATTTTCAATCAACAATATTTCATCACATTTTTTTAAAACCGAAAACCTGTGTGATATCAATATTACTGTCAAATCCTTACTAAATTTTTTCAAATTTTTAATTATCTTTACCTCAGTAGTTATATCCAGCGCATTAGTAGCTTCATCAAATATTAATATTTTAGGATTTTGATATAAAGCTCTTGCTATCCCTATTCTCTGTAATTGACCACCTGATATCTTCTTTCCTCCATGGCCAATATTAGTATTTAATTTTTTTGGTAGACTTTTAACAAAACTACTCAATTCTGAAAATTGAATGCATTTGTTTAAAAAATGTTTGTCGATTGATTCTTCCTCATGTCCAAAAATTATATTATTAAGAATTGTATCATCAAGCAAATACACATCTTGTGGAACATAACCTATTCCAGACATCCATTTTTTTTCATCTTCAAGTATATTTTTACCATCAAACGAAATTGAACCATCAATCGGTTTTAACAAATTAAGAATAAGATCTACAAAAGTTGTTTTACCAGATCCCGAGGCACCAGTAATTCCAATAGTTTTATTTTTTTTTAATCTAATTGATAAATTATCAATTATCTTATCTTTTTTTTCAGGATATTTGAAATCTAAATTTTTTATTATTAAATCTTTGTCATATTTTCTTTTTTTAGTATTTAATTTATAATTTTTTTTATTAAATTTTAATCTAGAGTATTTCTTTCTAAGAGTTTCATGTACATTATTTAATGAAACAGAATTAAATTTCATAAAATTTAGTGCATTAACAATATTTCCAAAGCTTGGTATCAATCGTACTGTAGCTACAACTATAAAAGTAATCATTGGTAAAAATGAATTTAAAGTATATCCACTACTTATGTAAAAAATTATTAGAATTAGTATTACTGAAATTGATAATATCTCTAAAAAAACTTTTGGTATTTTTGACAAAAAATTCATAAACATTTCATGTTTAAAAGATATATCTAAATTTCTTTTTAAAGTTTTACTTATAGAATGCTCATTTTTTATCAGTTTAATAAACTTAATTCCTGCAAATGCTTGGTTAATAATTTTTAAAGATATAATTCTAAACTTTTTGGCTATATCTCCTCTATTTTTTAGAATTTTTTTAAAAAATAAATAAAATAAAAATAATGGTAATGATAGAGTAACAAAAATTAAAAAAAATAATTCAGGATCTGCATATATAAAAATAATTATGACGACGAGAATTAACATCATTTCTTTAATGATAGTTAATAGAGTAAATATAATGCCAGCTGCTCTTCTTACATCCTCACTAGTATTTTGAAGTAATTTAGCTGGATTGTTTTGAACATGAAAATAATACTCTTTGTCTAAATAATTCTTGAATATTTTTGAAGAAATATCAACATTTATATTTTTAACTAAACCTACTTCAAAATATGCTATTATAAGTGACACCAAGCCCTTAATAAAAAAAATAATTCCAATTATAATTGAACCATAAACAGTTTTTTGAATTAATGATAAATTTTCTATAATATCTTTAATTGCAAACAATCTAAGATATTCATCAAAATTTTTTTGCTCTGTAATAAAAACTACAAATGCTGGTAAGGAGCTTATTCCTATTGTCTCTAAAAAAATTAAAGGAAAAAAAAATAAAACTAATGTAAAAAAATATTTTTTATGTTTTGACTCCAGAATATCAAAAATTTTTTTTACCATAATATTTAGATGAAATATTTCAAATTTTACATCTATTTAATTAATCTATTTTTATGACTTTTTAATGTCCTTTCAACAAGGCTTATAAATTTAAGTGTTTTAATATTTGATTGATTTAGTTTTTCAATCAATTTTTGATTATCAAAGTTTTTTATCACTGCTTTAAGAGTATTTTTTTGGTAATTTTTGATTGAGAATATTTTTTCTTTTTGTTTATGAAATTTTTTATAACCTTTTAATAAATTAAACTTTTTTGTCTTAAATAATTCAATTCTATTTTCATTAAAATCAATCCTAATTTTTCTATCATTAGAGAAAATCAATGTTTCATTTAAAAAAACATCAGTGTTATTTGATATTAGATATATTTCTCCATTTTTATATTTTAATAAAATATTTAAATTGAAATCCTTACTACCACTCATTTGTTTTTTACTAAGCACATAAATATTTATAGGTAAATCTATTTGAAGAAATAACAAATTCAAAAAATGTGAGGCATTTGTTTTCAATCCTCTACTATAAGTATGAGTAATCTTAAAATATTTTGTTTTTTTTAGAAATTCTAAACTTCTATTAAATAAATCTATATATGTCCGATTATAATTTAAAAAAAGATTTATATTTTTTTTTTTACAAAAATTATAAATTTTTTTAAATTGAATATAGTTACTTGCTCCTGGTTTTTCTAGAAGTATATATTTCATTGATTTATGTTGTTTTAATTTATTAAAAACAGAATATAAATTTTGTGTTGATACACTAACTATTACAAACTCGAAATTTGAAAATTTCAGCGCTTTGTCAAGACTTGTAAATAATTCTGATTTATATCTCTTTTTAAATCGTAGTAATTTTTTTTTGTCTAAGTCTACTACTGCTTTTAATTTTAATCTTTTATGATCATTAACTGTTTTAGCATGACTGAGAAACTTATTTTTTAAAATTAGATCGTATTCTAATCCAACAGATCCAAGTCCAATTAAAAGTGTATTCAATTTAATTATATTTAATAATTTAACTTAATTTTATTAACTATTTTTTTTAACTCTTTTATATTCAAAAAATCTTTATTATTTGCGCTATTGTAAGAAAAATTTTTATCTACTTTTTTAAATTTTGAATAAAATTTTTTAGTTTTAAGATTACTCGAGCCCAGAAGAACATAGTAATTTCCTATATCATAACAATTTATACTTTCAGCTATAGTTATCAGCTCTTCAGTTATCTTTTCTCCAGGTCTAACTCCAATGAATTTTATTTTACTTTTTGTATCAATAGCTTTTGCCAAGTCTAATATTCTATAACTAGGCAATTTAGGTATAAATATTTCCCCGCCCAAATTATTTTTGATTGACCATAAAACCATATTAGTAGCTTGCTCTATATCCATGCTAAATCTTGTCATATTTTTATCTGTAATTTGTAAATAACCACTTTTTTGTTGCTTTAAAAAAACTGGTATTACAGAGCCTCTACTACCGTTGACATTTCCATATCTAACAACACTTAATTTAATTTTTTTATTTCCTATTATGTTATTAGTCGACAAAAATAGTTTATCTGAGCATAATTTTGTAGCACCATACAAATTAACTGGGGAGACGGCTTTATCCGTTGATAAAGCAATCACATTGGAAACATTTCTATCCATACAGCATTCAACTAGATTTTGTGCACCAATAATGTTTGTATTGATATATTCAAAAGGATCGAATTCTGCCTTAGGAACTTGTTTCAACGCTGCAGCATGAACTACTATATCTACTCCTTCTAAAGCTCTATACACTCTTGCTTTGTCTCTTAAATCCCCCAAAAAAAATCTTAAATTTTTATATTTTTTCTTAGGATATCTTTCCTCCATTTCAAATTGCTTTAATTCATCTCTGCTGAATATAATTATTTTTTTTATCTTATTTTTTTTATTTAATAAATTTTTTAAAAAAGCATTACCAAAAGAGCCTGTACCTCCGGTAATCAATATAGTCTTGTTATTTAAAAAATTTAAATTTTGAGGCATTATTTTTTTTCAATAATTTTAGATTCATTATTTAATATTTATATATAGTCCTTTTTACATGATTATTTAATTTAGCAACCTTTTTATTTTTACTTAAATATTCTATTATATCTTTGCAGTTATAGTTCTTATTCCAGAAATATTTTATAATTTTTTTAAGCAATATTAAGTCTTCTTTATAATCTAATGTTAAACCAATTTTAGGATATTTTAATGATTTTGGAGCGATTAAATTTAAATGATCAAATTCTTTTGGGTTTCTTCTTATTGCAAGTGTAATATGCTCTTTACATTCAGGATTATTTGCAAATCTTAATGATTTTCTCAATACTTTTAGAGAAAAAACTTCAACATCCATACCTAGTGGATAACTTCTGATAAAACCATTGGATACATAATCTGATTTGTTGTTTTTATAAACATAATATGCTTGATAAATTAAATCCAAATCAATTACAGGACAATCAGAGGTTACTCTGACAATAATTTCAGTTTTAAATTTTTTTGCAGCTTTAATTATTCTGTCTAATACATTTTCCTCTGAACCTCTAAAATATTTTACTTTAAGTTTTTTTGCTATTCCAACAATTTCTAGGTCTTTTGGATTTATTGTAGTGGCAATTATTATATTATCTATAAAATCTAATTTCTTAACTCTCCTAATTAAATATTCTAAAAATGTCATATTATTAAAACATTTTTTCAAAATTTTTTTTGGAAGTCTTGAGGATTGAGATCTCGCTTCAATTATAAGTGAAATTTTCATCTAAATTTTTTTTATTTTATATTCTCTTGAAAGAATTGGTTTAATATAAAGTTTATTAATACCTTTTATATTATTATAAACATCTAAGCCATAATATTTTGCAACAACTAAAGCAAATGTCTCACATCCAAAAACATATCTGAAATTTTTTAAACAATTTAATAAGTTATTTTCTTTTGTTAATTTTATTTGCAAAGATCTAAAAATTTTTGAATTTTCATATTTTTTGGCTTTTTCAGAGGGATGCAATTTTAAGAATATTTGTAAATTTTGGAATTTTTTTATTTTTTTTATCTTTTTTATAAAAAAACTTAATAAGCTAATGTCATAATTAAATTTTCTTTTTTTTAATTTACTTAATATATTATCGAAATTGCTAGATAGATAAATAATCCTGTTATTTTTTGGCTTAATTCTATTTTTTTTCACATAATCTAAATAATAATCTTTAGTTTTTAAAACTCTTGTGGAACGTGGAACAACTTGTTTAACTTTTCTATAAGATAACCTATCTTTTGTAACTATTACGTTAGGAAAGTAAGATTTACCTTTTCTATCAAATCTAAAATTTATATTATGAGGTGCATCTACGAATGAAATAACTCTTTTCTTTAATTCAAATGCATATTTTATCGCGCTATACTCTGTGTCAGTTTGCCAGCCAGTCCCAGTTAAAATAGTATCCGAGTGCATTATTGCTTTTTTTAAAGAATTATAAGAATTTAATCTTTTAAATATTCTTTTTGAAGGACCCTTTAAATAAAAAGAAAAAGATTTTTTTTTTTTAGTTTTAAGGAAATAATATATCTGGTAACCAGCACCACTGTCATTGCAAACTATAAGGGTTTTTTTTTTTAAAAATTTAGATATTTCCATACTTTGTAAAAAGCTTTGCTAATATTTCTGATATCTTTATTTGTATAGGAAAATAGACATACTTGATAACTTAAAAAAGATTTTTCATGAAGTTCTTCTGCTACTGGACATAAACTTTTTTTGTAATCAATTTTTTTATTATAAATATTCCATGGGAACCCTTTTTTGCCATAAGCTATTTTTCTTTTAAAAACTGGCAACTGATGAATGTTTGCATAGCCCTCAACTAATCCTTCTACACCTTCAGCTTTTAAGAGGGTTAAAATTTTTTTTCTAGAAACTCTTAATAAATCTATATTTAATACAATTGGAAAAACATAATAATTATTCAATTTAATTTTTGAGGTTGGTATTCTTATGCCTTTCAGTTTTTCAAGATTTTCAGCTAATTTATTTAATAATTTATTCCTCGAAAATATTATTTTTTTTAATTTCTTATATTGCTCAATACCAATCGCACACTCAATTTCGCCCATTCTAAAATTATATCCTAACATATTGCTGATATCATCTTTTATACCTACTGATGCTTCAGCATGATTTCTCAATTTAAATACTCTGTTTGCTATTTTTTTATTATTTGTAACTAATATTCCTCCTTCACCAGTATTGATATGTTTATGACAATTTAAACTATAACCACCTATTTCAGATTGAGTTCCAGCTAATTTTTTTTTATAAAAAAAATATGGTGATTGAGCACTATCACTTATAATGGAAATTTTCTTACCACGAATTACTCTTTTTATTTTATCTAAATCTGAACCTACGCCAAATATATCAACTGCCAATATAGCTTTTGTTTTTTTTGTTATTTTTTTTTTTATACTTTTTGGATCAATACAAAATGTATTAGGATCTATGTCAGCAAAAACTGGAATTGCGTTCCAATGTAATATCGCAGTAGCACACGCACACATTGTCCATGGAGTTGTAATTATTTCATCTCCTGGTTCTATATCTAGCGCTCCTACGGCACATATTAATCCTGAGGTCCATGAATTTAATGTTATTGCATACTTAACTTTGTAAAAATTTTGCAAATATTTTTCAAATTTTTTTACATAAGTTCCTCCATAAAATTTCTTATTTTTTCCCGCCATAAAATTAGATAGTTTTCCAGACTTTAAAACTTTATTGGCAGCCTTTATTTCTTCAATTCCTATTGAATTATAACTTTTGAGCTTGTAATTTATAGATTTTGGCCCACCATATAAAGCAGGAGTAAAAATATTTTTATTCATAAAAAAGAATTAAATTATAATTTTTAGTTTTGTGTTCATGGTATATTTAGCCTTTTTAAAGTTTTTGTTTTTAAAAATTCTAAAATAAATTATAAGTTTATTATTGTTTAAATGAATTAATGTAAGGATCAAGAAATAATAATTTAAAACTTTCTTTAAATGGCTACAAAATTATTAAAAAAACAATTCAATTTGCCTCTAAATAAAACAATTTCTAATAATTCTAAATGTTTCATAGTTGCAGAGATTTCAGCTAATCACTCAGGAGATTTGAAATTATTGAAAAAAACTATGTTAGAAGCAAAAAAAATAGGTGCTGATGCTGTAAAAATTCAAACATATCAGGCCGATACAATGACATTAAATGTGAATAATAATCATTTCAAAATAGATGACAATTCAATTTGGAAAGGGAAAAAATTATATAGCTTATATCAAAAAGCAGAAACACCTTTTAAGTGGCATAAAGAAATATTTAAGTTCGCTAAAAGAAATAAAATTCTATGCTTTTCAGCTCCATTTGATATCACGGCGGTTAAATTATTAAAAAAAAATAATTGTCCATTATATAAAGTTGCATCTCCAGAAATAGAGGATCTGGAATTGATAAAAGAAATTGCAAAAACAAAAAAGCCAATAATTATTAGCACTGGGATTGCAAGTGAAAATAACATTAAAAATGCTTTAAAGATTTGTAAAAAAGAAAAAAACTATAAGATAATTTTATTAAATTGTATTTCTAGTTATCCAGCACAAGACATTGAATTAAATTTATTACATATAAACATTTTAAAAAAATATGTACCTGTAGTAGGCTATTCGGACCATAGCAATTCAGATTTACCTTGCTTGATCTCTGTTGCGCTAGGGGCAAAAGTAATTGAGAAACATTTTATGTTAAATAACAAAATAAAATCTCCAGATAAATTATTTTCTTATGACTCAAAAAAATTAAAAAAACTAATAGTGAGCATAAGAGCTGTAGAAAAAATGTTAGGACATGAAAAAATTGATAAGAAAAAAATTTTGAAAGGTAAACTTAAAACTGTAACTAGATCACTTTTTTTTTCAAAAGACATTCAAAAAGGAATGAAAATAAATCACGAAAATATAAAATCAGTGAGACCAGGAACAGGTTTAAATTTATCATTTTTTAAAAAAATCTTAAATAAAAAATTAAATAGAAATGTTCTAAAAGGGGATCCAGTTAAATTAAAAGATATTGTCTTTTAAAAAATAAAATGAATAAACTCACTTTTTTAGTTTTAGGGTCTAATGGAACTCTAGGATCAAATATAGTAAAATATCTTAAAAAAAAAAAAATAAAATTTAAGACTGTTGCAAGAAAAAACTCAAATTATAATATAGATTTAAAAAAATTTAAAAAATTAGAAAAATTACTTTTAAACAATAAATTTGATATCGTAATTAATTGTGCTGCAATAATTGATATAGATAAATGTGAAAAAAGTCCAAAGTCAACAGATTTCATAAACTGCAAACTACCTAAATACTTATCTAATATTTCAAAAAAATTTCTATTCAAATTAGTTCATATATCTACTGATCATGTTTATGCAGGAAAGTTTGGGATTTTAAACACTGAAACTAGTAAAATTAAATCATGTAACAATTATAGTAGACAAAAAATTAAAGCGGAACAATCCATTAAAAATAACAAAAATTGTTTAATATTGAGAGTAAATTTTACAAGCAATAATAAAAATTCTTTTGTTGACCAAATTATAAAAAGCTTAAAAAGAAAAAAAAAAATTTATCTTTTTAGCGATATGTATACGTCTACTTTAGATGTAAATACCTGTGCAAAATATATAGTAGATCTATCATTAATGCATTCAAAAGGTGTTTATAATATAGGTTCAAAAGATATGGTCTCTAAAAAAGAATTTGCTATAAGAATGTCAAAATTTTTAAAAAAAAAAATTATTTATGAGACATGTTCTAACGAGGTTCTTAAGACAAAAAGAGGAAAAAATTTAGGATTAAATATAGATAAACTAGAGAAAAAGTTAAATATAAAAGTGATTAACACAAATAAAGTAATAACAAATTTGGCAAAAAGTTATAAATGAAAATTTTAGGTATTGGTTTTTTATCTGAGTCCTCTGTATGCTTGCTTGATAATGGAAGATTAAAATACGCAATTAGCGAAGAAAGGATAAATCGAGTCAAAAACTGGTGGGGTAACCCACATAAAGCTATTAAATATTTGCTAAAAGAGACTGGTTATTCTTTAAAGGATATAGATAAATTTGCAACACATGGATTATCAGCATTAAAAAAAGATGTGCCAAATAAGATTCATTTCAAAAGAAAAAAAAATGAAATTTTAAGCTCAAATCTAAAACACTCACAAAAAATTAGTCAGATTAAATTTTTAAAGGAGAGATATGATCACGAGATAAATGCAAATAAGAGAGTCTTAAATAACATTATTGAATTAAAAAAAAGATATAAAAATTTAGAAGTTTTTGATCATCATGAAGCTCACGCTGCTAGTGCATATTTTTCTTCAAAATGGAAATCCTGTTATACTCTAACCATTGATGGCTGGGGAGATAATAGTTCATCGAAATTGTTCAAATGTAACAATGGAAATTTAAAAGAAATTTCTAGAACAAATACAATAGACTCTCTTGGATATTTTTATGGGAGTATTACTAAACTACTTGGCTTTAAGCCTCATAGACATGAGGGTAAAATTCTTGGGCTTGCGGCTTTTGGTGATCCTAAAAAAGCGTATAAATTTATTTCTCAAATGATTTCATACGATAAAATGAACAAATGTTTTAAAGGAAATTTTGAAAAAGGAATTTATCAATCTAAATACGATAACCCAAATTTAAATTTTTTAAAAAAAAAATTTAAATCTAAAGATATAGCAGCAGCTGCTCAAAGGAGATTAGAGGAAATAATAATTGAATTTATAAAAGACAACATTCCAATTAATAGTAAACTGGCATTAGCAGGAGGAGTTTTTGCAAATGTAAAAATCAATCAAATTATCTCTGAATTAAAAAATATAGATAGTATTTACGTATTTCCGAACATGGGAGATGGAGGATTGTCTGTTGGTAGTGCTCTTTTGGCTTACCATCAAAATAAAAAAAAATACTCTCCTACAAAATCAGAAAGTATGTATCTAGGTCCAAAGTTTTCTAATTCACAAGTTTTAAAAGTTTTAAAAAAAAACAAAGTAAATTATAAAAAATTTAAGAACCCAGAAAAATTTATTGCACAAAAACTTAATCAAGGATATGTGGTAGCTTGCTTCCAAGGAAGGATGGAGTTTGGACCTAGGGCCCTGGGAAACAGAAGTATTTTAGTAAATGCATGTAATGTATCCGTTAATAATTGGCTAAATAAAAAATTGAAAAGAACAGAGTTTATGCCTTTTGCACCTTTAACTCTGAAGATGTTCTCAAATAAAATGTATAAAGATTTAAAAAGTAAAAAAAAGGCTATCAATTTTATGACCACGACTGTTAAATGTACTTCTGAGGCAATAAAAAAATCACCTGCAGCTGTTCATGTGGATAAAACTGCACGTCCTCAAATCATTTCTAAAATGAATAATCTTAAAATTTTCAATATATTAAAAGAATATTATAAAATCTCTAAAATACCCAATTTGATAAATACTAGTTTTAATGTTCACGAAGAACCTATAGTTTGTTCACCTGAGGATGCTATAAGAGCCTTTAAAACTAGTAATCTAGATTATATGTATATAGAAGACTACGTAGTAATGAGAAAAAGTTTAATATGATAGAAAATTATAAAAAATATTTAGTCGTTGTCGCCCATCCAGATGATGAGACCCTGGGATGTGGAGGAACTTTAAAAAAATTAACAAAATTAAAAAAAAACGTAAAGGTTATATTTATTGCGGAGGGAACTTCTTGTAGATTTAAAAAACCATTTGATAAAGAAAAAGTACAGGAATTAATTCTGAAAAGAAAAAAAATGGCAATTAGCGCTCTAAAAGAATTAGGCGTAAAAAGATATCATTTTTATGATTTAGAGTGTGGAAAGCTCAAAAGTTTGCCACCAATTATGATTGCTAAAATTATAGAAAAAGAGATAAAATTATTCCAACCCGAAATTTTAATTACTCATTCTAATTACGATGTAAATACTGATCATAAGTCGATTTATCAAGCATGCCTTCAAAGTTCTAGACCAACAAAGAAAGGAAAAGTAATCAAAGGTTTATTATCGTTTGAAATTTTAAGCTCAACTGAATGGAAATATAATAAAGTTTTTGAACCAAATATTTTTATAAATATTGAAAAAGAGATTAATTTTAAGATTAAAGCTCTAAAAAAATACACGTCAGAAATATGTAAGTTTCCTCATCCAAGAAGTGTTGAGGGTATTAAATCTTTAGCAAAATACAGAGGTATGCAGTCAAGTTTAAGGTTTTCAGAAGCGTTTAAATTAATAAGATTATTTTCATAATGAAAATATTGTGTGTAGGTTACAGGGAATGGGCTAAAAAAATTTATTCAAAAACAAAAAAGAAAAAAGGGTTTAGTTTTTATTTTCATGTGAGAAAAAAAGGATTAGTAAATAAAATAAAAAAAACTAATCCAAATATAATTTTGTTCTACGGATGGAGTTGGTTGATAGAAAAATCAATTTATGAAAAATACATATGTTTTATGTTACATCCATCAAAACTTCCAAAATTTAGAGGTGGTAGCCCATTACAAAATCAAATAATCCGGGGCATAAAAAGTTCAGCAGTCACAATATTTAAAATAAATGATAAAATTGATGGGGGAGATATTTATTTTCAAAAAAAACTTTCTTTAGAAGGGACCCTTCATGATATTTTTAACAGAATAGTAGAAATTGGTGTTTTAGGGACAAATAAAATACTTTATGAAAAACCCAGGATTAGAAAACAAAATCTTAGAAAATCCTCTTTTTTCAAAAGAATTAAAGAAAGTCAAAGTGAAATTACTTCTAAAGAATTGAAAAACAAATCTATTCTTCACATATTTAATAAAATTAGAATGTTATCAGATCCCTATCCAAATCCTTATTTAAGAGTTGGAAGAAAAAAACTAATAATTAAAAATATTAAAATTGAATAGAAACATTGGAATAATTGTTAACGAGTCTTCTGATATCGGTAGTGGTCATGCACAAAGATGTATAAATCTTGCATCTCAATTATCAAAAACTTCAAGAAAATTTTATTTTTTTTCAAATAAGAAAATTTTGAAAAAAAATACTTATTCAAAAATAAATATAATAATAAAAGAACAAAATTTTATAAAATATAAAAAAATAAAGTATCTCTCGAAAATTAAAAAAATTATACGTCAAAAAAAAATATCAATCTTAATAATTGATTTGTATGACATAAAATATGATTTAGAAAAAAAACTTTGTGATGTTGTAAATAAATTAATTGTTTTTGATGATTATTGTCATAATAGACATAATTGCGATATACTTATAAATAATAATTTTTTAAATTCTTTTCAAAAAAAAAAAATTAAAAATAACAATCCTAAAACAAAAAAATTTTTTTTAGGTGAAAAATATTTTCTAATTAATAAAAGATTAATAAAAAATAAGAATAAAAGTAAAAATAAAAATAAAACTATTTTTATCTTTTTTGGCAATGCTGAGCAAAACTCAGAAACTCTAAAAGTAATAAAAACATTAAGTGTTCTAGACAGTATTTTTATTAATTGCGTAATAGGCAAATATTCAAAAGATAAAAAAAAAATATTCAATTACTGTAAAAAATTTAAATTTATTAAACTTTTTTATAATGTGACAAATAATCAAATGTTTAAAATCATGAAAAAATCAGATGTTTCTATTGGTTCTGGTGGAGTAAATCTATTAGAGAGATTATCATTAGGGATGCCCTCAATAGTGTACTTAACCGCAAAAAATCAACTTTCTAACGTGACTAACTTGTCTAATAAAAAAAATGTTATTTATGTTGGAAAGTCTCATGATAAGAACTTGAAAAAAATAAAAAATATATTTTTAAAATACGGAAATAAGGAAAGTTTATTTCAGCGAATATTTGAAAAATCAAAAAAAATAAGCTTTGTTAAAAATAACCAACTTTTGTCAAAGGAATTAATTAAAATCTTAAATCAATAAATATTCTAAAAAATTTTTTTCAGTGCATAAATCAAGCCAATTGAGCTATTAGTACTGGTCAGCTGCACGCATTACTGCGCTTCCACATCCAGCCTATCAACGTGG
>MDTE01117986.1_pt1 | contig 24782 bp, 25 predicted proteins | sample 811231 | NCBI WGS metagenome assembly MDTE01 (sample SAMN05326651, study PRJNA326480) | marine metagenome | isolation source: seawater | place: Indian Ocean: Red Sea | collected 2010 | reverse complement strand
TCAGATAAAATTGGAATTCAAAAAAGACTTAAATGGACAGAAGATAAATTTTTTGTAACTACTGAGGAAGAACCATTATTTGACGCTGCAGATGTATTAAGATTTGGAAAAGATTTGGTTGTACAACATGGTTTTACTACAAATTTAAAAGGTATAGATTGGTTAAAAAGACATTATAAAGATCATAGAGTACACGCTGTTAATTTTCCAGGAGATCCATACCCAATTCATATTGATGCTACATTTACACCAATTAAGGAAGGTTTGATTATAAACAATCCTCAAAGAAGGTTACCAAAAGCTCAGAGAAAACTATTTGAGAACAATGGTTGGGAGATAATTGATGCTGCACAACCAGCACATAATGAGCCACCACCACTTTGTTACTCCTCAGTCTGGCTTTCAATGAACGTTTTGGTTTTGGATCCCAAAACAGTTTGTGTCGAAAAAAGTGAAAAGTATCAGGCCGAACAACTTGATAAGTTAGGAATGGAAGTTGTTCCTGTTGAGTTAAGAGATGCTTACGCATTTGGTGGAGGACTTCATTGTTGCACTGCAGATGTATATCGAGAAGGAGATCTTAAGGATTATTTTCCAAAACAATAAATTAATTTGGATTTTTTTTCAAAAAGTCAATATATCTTATTACTTCATCGAATTTTTCATCAGATATATCTTTATAACTCGATTTGAACTTATCTTTTACGCATAGAGCTACATGAGCGTAAGGATTTCTTCCTTTAGGATGATTTGGATGTTCAGGCAATTGATCTTTTAAATAATCACCAGCTTCTTGAATGATTTTCCAAAGTTTTTGTGCATTTTCTTTATTCATTTATTTAGAAATAATATAATGTTATTAAAATTTAGTAAATTATGTCAAATGTATATAAACTTGGAATAACTAAAAATAATAATAAAAAAATTATTGAAGTTTCTTCAATTGAGGTAAAAGCTGATAAAGGTATTGTTGGTGATAGACATTTTAGCGATTTTAACGATCCATACTGCCAACTCTCTTTAATAGAGTCAGAAAATATAGATTATTATAATACAAAGTATGGTTTAAATATTCCACATATAGATTTTAGAAGAAATATAGTTACAAAAAAAATAGAACTTAATAATCTTATAGGTAAAAAATTTTTGATAGGAGAGGTAGAAGTCGAGGGAGTAGATTTATGTAGACCATGCAAACATCTTACACAAATGTTAAATCAAGAGAATATATTAAAAGAATTCCTTAGACGAGGTGGAATTAGATGTAGAATTCTAACTTCATCAAAAATTAGTGTTGGAGATAAAATAGAAATTTTAAAATAGTTTAGTTTTTTTGAGTTTTATCTATTTCAAAATTTTCTAGGCCTGATGATAACTTTTCATCTATCGGTTTTGTATCTTGTTCAAAAGACTTTAGTCTCTCTAATTCTTTTTGTCTCAATCTTTGTTCTCTTAAATTTTCTTTTTGTTCTCTCATTTTTTGTTCTCTATCAAATTTTTCTTCCCATTCTTTAATTTTGATATATTCCATTTCTTTTTGTTTTTCTTCCTCTTGTTTAATTAATTTCAATACTTTTTCTTTTCTTTTTTTCTCTCTTAATTCTTTGGATATTTGTTCTTCTTCACGCACTTTAAGATCAATATCTCTTCTATTTTGCTCTTCTTCTCTCAATTTCAATTCTTTTTCTTTATTCCTTAAGTCATTTGTTATTAAGATTAAGTTTTCATCTTTTTTAACTAATCTTTCATTTTCAATTTTTTGGCTATCTTCTTTTAATCTTAAATCTTTTTCTCTTGTTCTTAACTCATCTTCTTTAGCTCTCAATTTGATATCTTCTTTTTTTAATTTTTCTTCCCAATTTCTTAATTCTTTTTTCTCTTTAGCTATTTCATTACTTTCTAAAAGTTTTTTTAATTTAATTTCTTTAATTTTTTTAATTTCCTGATTTTTTTTGTAATTAGAAAATGCGTTACTTAAAGATTTAGTAGTAATACTTGCAAGTTTAGACAAACCACTGCTATCTTTATTTTTTTTTCTTTTATTTTTTGATTTTGAATTTTTTTTAATAGGCATATTTCTAAAATTGGATTTGAACAAAAAATTTTAAATTATTCAACTATAACTATCAAAAAATTGATATATCTCTGACTATTTTGAGTTACAACCTATAAGTGATAATTTTCTTAATTAAATATCCGAAATATTTTTTTTGCATTAAATTAACCAAGATATTATTAAGATTTAGTGAAAAAATTTAATAAATTAATTATTGCCTGTGATGGAGAGGCAGCGAGTGGCAAAAGCACTGCGGCAAAATTAATTTCTAAAAAATATAATCTTTTACTAGTTAATTCTGGATTATTATATAGGTATGGAAGTAAGTTGATTATAGATCAAAATCCAAAAAATATTTATCCTTTTTTAAAAAAAAAATTTAAAGGTATATCCTACAAAAAAATTATAAAACAAAAATTACACACTGAACAAATTAGTAATCACGTAGCAACTCTTGCTAAAAAAAAAAGAGTGAGACAAATAATTAATCAATTTCAAAAAAAAATTATTAATAGAAATAAAAAAATTTGCGTTGAAGGGAGAGATATCGCAAGTAAAATCTTGGCTAAAAAACCAAAATACGATTTAGCATTTTATTTTAAATGCAATCCAGATATTGCAAGCTATAGAAGGTGGTTAGATTTAAAAAAAAAAATACCTTTAAAAGAAGTTAAAAGATCTATTAAAAATAGAACTAAAATAGATAAATCTAGAAAAAATAGTCCACTAGTAAAAGTTAATGATGCAATTCTAGTAAAAACTGACAAACTATCAAAAAAAAAAGTTCTATCTTTAATGTCTAAGCATATAGAAAATTTAAATTAAATCTTAGCCTCATTTTTTTTGTATTTAACTCCTTTTCTCTCCAGTATTTCTTTAACTTTATCTGAATAGGGCTCTTCAATATGTTCCGTTGTTGGGTTTAATTCTATTCCTGCAGGCGTAATTGTTTGAGGCATAGCTACAAATTGCGAGTCAGGATTATCCACTGTTTTTCTTACTTTCATTCTATAAATTCCAAAAAAACCAATAATTGAATGAAAGAAAAATAAAAATATAAAAAATCCATTTGAACCAACTAAGTCCATAAATATTGAACATAAAAAGGGTCCACTCATTGCACCTAAACCAAAAGCAAATTGAAGTCCTGCGCCTGCAGCCACGAATCTATCTTTTGATATATAATCGTTCGTATGAGCTAAGATTAATGAAAACATTGGTAAACTACAAAAAGAGAACAATATAAAAAAAATATAAAACCATGTTTTGCTAGTTGCAAGACCTTCAGGTAAATACATTTGTCCAGACACTAATATTGCAAAGATTGAAAATATTGCTGCACCAAATGTACTATAAACTATTACTTTTCTTCTATCATACATGTCGGATATTTTTCCAATTGGAAACTGAGCTATAGCCCCTGAAATCGCAAGCAAAAAAGTTACTATAGATATTTCTAGTATAGAAAAATTCATTGAAGTTGCATAAACTGCTAGCAATGTAAATAAAGCTGACTGAATAGTTCCATAAAAAAGAGAACTTACCATACCAAAAGGGGAAGCCTCATAAAGTTCTTTAAGTTTCATAGCTTTGATACTTTTAAAAGTAGGTGGTTTTTTCTTAGTTAATAATATTGGTATTAATGCTAATGAAGTAATTACTGAAACTAAAATAAAAGGTTGAAAATTTTTAGGGCTACTAAAATTTAGTAAGAACATACCAATACCCAAAGATCCATAAAGTATTACCATGTATATCGATAATACACTGCCTCTATTTTTATTACTTGATCTATCGTTTAACCAACTTTCTGCAACTGTATAAATACAAACCATACTTATTCCAGTTAAAACTCTTAATAAAAACCAAATAAATGGATTTACTAAAATTGAATGCATTAAAATTACCAAAGATGATAATGATGCAAAAGCAGCAAATACTCTTATATGACCAACTCTTGAAATTATATTTGGAATAGTAGCAGCCCCAATAAAGTAGCCAACAAAGTAACCTGACATCATAAAGCCTGTTGAGGTCAAACTAAATTCTTCTTGGACAGCTCTAACACCTAAGAGAGATCCTTGAAAACCGTATGCCATCATTATACAACCCATACCTAAGAATAGTGCCCAAGAATTTTTTAAAACTTTATTCATAGAAATTGACCTAACTATTCGCGATGTATTATTAAATCAAGTCTTAATTGTGACAAGCTTAAGAATTTTTAAGCTTTAAAAATGAGTGGATAGCTATGGTAGTTATAATAATAGCTCCACCATAGAGGGTTTCGATACTTGGTTGTTCTTTAATTATAAGCCAAACCCAAATAGGACCAATTATAGTCTCTAATAAAAAAAATAGATTAACCTCTGCAGCAGGTATAAATCTTGGAGCTATAGTTACTAATACAAATGGAATTGCAACACAAAGAATACACATCAAAGGAATTATTATAAGATCTTTGTCCACAAGAACAAAAGTTTCGATAAAAAAAAGTGCAAAAATAGCAACAAATAATTTTCCAACAACAGCTGCTGGGACTAAATTTTTTGTCTTTGCTGATCTAATGATTACGGCACCTACGGCTAAACCTAAGGCTGTTATAAATCCCAAGATATCACCGAAAAAATTACCCAATTTTAGTGAGTCAAAAAAAATATATATAATGGCAAAAAAAGTAATAATTATTGAAATCCAAGTTTTTTTATCAGGTGGTTCTTTTAAGAATAATGCTCCAAGAATAGCAGATAGCATTGGAGCTGTAGCAATCATTACAAGTGTATTAGCTACATTTGTGTTCTGAATTGAAACAACAAAAGTAATATTTGTAAGACTAAATGTCCCAACATAAAGGAGACCATGGTAACCACTTGTAAATAAAATTTTAAAAAAACTTAACTTATAAATTAATAACATTCCTAAAAAAACTGTAAAAAATGGGATTATTCCTCTGTAAAAAACTAATCCCCAAGTATCAACACTCGAAAGCCTTATGAATAAAGAGTCTGGGGTAATAAACATAACTGCTACAAAAGCCATTAAAGACCCTTTTTGTTGATCAGTTAAATTTTTCATGCCTTAAGATCTGCCCAAAATATTTTTGCAAGATTATTTTTTGATAAATCGTTGAGAGTTTTTAGACCAGTAGGAGATGTAACATTGATATCACCATTTAATTTTTGATCTATAAAATCAATTCCTGCAAAAAAAATATTTTCTTTTTTTAATTCTTTACCTATTATTTTAGATATTTTGATTTCTTTTTTTGTCAAATTAATATTAATGGCTTTAGCACCTTTGCTCATATTACTTAAAAAAGAACCTTTTTTCGGGACTCTAGAAATTGCCCCTCTTACCTTACCATTAATTATAAAAACTCGTTTATCTCCCTTATAAATTTTCGATAAATACTTTTGACACATGATATAATTGTGTTTTTTAATAAATTTTTTTACCAAATCTAAATTAAATTTTTTTAATAAAATTATATCGTTGCCACTAAAACCATGTATGGGTTTGATTATTATCTTCTTATTTTTTTTAAAAAATTTTTTTATTTCATTAATATTTTGGGTAAAAATAGTACTTGGCATAAATTTTTGATATTTAACTGAATAAAGTTTTTCTGAAATATTTCTGATAGAAGTTGGATCATTAATAACCCTTACTTTTTTTTTGATTGTATCTAAAATATAAGTTGAAGAAATATATTCTAAGTTAAATGGAGGGTTTTGTCTTATAAGAAGAAATTTACATTTATTAAGATTTAATTTCTGTTTCTTCAAAATCTTAAAAAATTTTCTTTCATAATAATTAAACTTAATAAAGAAACCATTAGCAACAACTTTTGAGTTTATTATAGACAAATTTTTAGGTTCGTAATAAAATATTTTATATCCTTTCTTTTGAATTTCATTAGCTAAAAAAATACTTGAGTCAGTTATGGGATTGAGTTTAGATGGGTAATCACCTTGAATAGCAACAATTCTATTTGTCATATAATTCACTTAAATCTTCGTTTTTAGAAAATTTACTAATCATATGATCTGCGTTTGTTGTTTTATTATCAATTACTTTTTGTAAATGATTCAAAAATAAAGTTTCATTTTTTCTGCTTTTATTCAGAATATCTCTTTTTTCTAATCCTTTTCTAGAAATATCTAATAGTATTGAGGACCAATAAAGAAGATCCTTTCCCATCAATTGGGTATTAAAACCTTTTAGAGGAGCCTCAAGATATGCATTAATTATTTTGTCTATTTCCCATTTAGATATTAATTCATAAACTTCATCTAAGTTTCCATACAAAATTCCTACATAAAATGCTGGACCAGCACATAAACAATCCCAACCACAGGTATCCATTGATCTTAATTCAATATATTTTTTTAGTCTGTTTTCAGTAAAAATTGTACTTAGATGTGTAAATAAATCTTTTTCATTTGGCAAACGATTACCTACTTCATCTATTTTACCATCCATAAAATCTTTAAATTTATATTTTTGTCCAGATAGATATTTTTCTTTATCTTGAATAAACAAGATAGGAAAGTTGATTATAAATTCTGCATATTTTTCAAAATTTAGGTTTTCAAAAAATAATTTTGGTAATCCACCCCGAGAAGTGTTTTGCCAAACTCTTGATCGGTAAGATAAAAAATTACTTTTTTTTCTTTCTACTATTGAGGAATTTGCAAATAAAGAAATTGAAATAGGAACAATTGAATTTATAATTTTAAATTTCTTTATAAAATCTTCCTCTGAACTGTAATCTATATTTAATTGAGTGCCGCAAGTTCGATACATCATATCTAAACTCAATTCACCTCCTAAAGGCATATCTTTTGTCATAAGTTTGTATCTTTGTTTTGGATTGTTAGGAATTTCATTTAGTTTTGATATTGGATCAAAACCTGCGCTAACTATACTTATATCAAGCTTTTTTGTAACTTGTCTTAATTCAAATAAATAGTCTTGAGACTCAGCACAAGCTTCATGTATATGATTAAGTTTTTCACCTGATAATTCAATTTGATTACCAGGTTCCAAAGTTATATTTTTTCCACCTTTATTTAAACCAATTATATTACCTTTTTCTAAAATCGGGTTCCAACCAAATTCCATTAAGGCCGAAAACATCTCTTTTATTTTTGAATAATTAATTCTTTTATTATTTTGATTATCAAATAAAAATTTTTCATGTTCGACACCAATCTTAAAATTTTTTTTATTTTTGATACCAGATTTGAAGTAATTAATAATTGATTCTTTTGTATTAATCATAATAAGTTAAATAGTATTATTTTTATCAATTTAAAGTAAAGAATATGGTTTTCTTGAAAATATTCTTTTAACCATAGGTGCAAAATCATCAAGTGTCATACATTTAAAATTTGGATCAAATGAAGCCTGATCCCAATTTTCACAAAAATTTACAGCATCTTTATAATATCTATGATCTTTGTATTTATCTCTTTGATCTTTATTTTTACCTAAATGATGGGCATAATAATACATTTGAAACTCACCATGTTTTTGTATAATCCAATGTGTCTTTTCACTAACATAAGGTTTAAGTACTGCAGCCGCATACTCTGAATGATTTAATGGAGCTAATACATCTCCAATATCATGTAACAAAGCTGCAACAACCATTTCTTCATCAGCTTTATCATTATAAGCTCTAGTTGCAGTTTGAAGTGAGTGTTCTAATCTTGAAATTTTATAACCTTCTAAAGTTTGAGTGAGTCCACTCATAAACTTCAAAATTCTATCAGCTGTTCCTTTGATATATTCTTGTTCATACTCATCTAATAATAAGTATTCATCCTTAGTTCCATTTTTCATTTCTGTAAAATTAACAGTTTTCATTTAATTACTTGATCCAGTATTTAGTAAAGATAGTTGTGTAATTTTATTATCACCTAAATGATCAATTGGTTTGACTGGATAATCACCAGTGAAGTAATGATCTGTCAATTGAGGATAATTATCATTTCTTTTATCAAAGCCTATGGCTCTATATAAACCTTCTAGAGATAAAAAATTTAATGATTTGGCACCTATATAATCACATATTTCATCATTAGTTTTGTTTGCAGCTAATAATTCTTTTTTTGTAGGTGTATCTACACCATAAAAATCTGGAAATTTAATTTCTGGACAAGCGATTTTTACATGAACTTCTTTAGCACCTGCATCATATAACATCTTAATAATTTTGAGAGAGGTAGTTCCTCTGACAAGAGAGTCATCAACTAGAATTATCTTTTTATCTCTAATTGTTGATTGATTTGCATTTAATTTAAGCTTTACCCCTAAGCTTCTTATTTTTTGGCTTGGCTCTATAAAAGTTCTTCCTACGTAATGATTTCTTATAAGACCTAATTCAAATTTAATGCCAAGATGTTGAGCAAAACCAAGTGCTGCTGCATTTCCTGAGTCTGGAACTGGAACAACTATATCAGCATCCATATTATTTTCTTTAGCAAGTTCAATACCTAAATTTTTACGATATTCATAAGCACTCTTACCATCTAAAATACTATCAGGTCGAGAAAAGTAGATGTATTCAAACACACAAGGTCTTAATTTTTGTTTAGGGAAAGGTTTTATACTTTTAATTTTGTCATTTTCAATTAAAACAATTTCACCATTTTCAACTTCTCTGACAAATTTTGCTCCAATTATATCTAAAGCACAAGTTTCTGAAGCTAGAACATAACTATTATTTAGTTTGCCTATCACTAAGGGTCTAATACCATAAGGATCTCTAACACCTATCAAAGACGTTTGAGTCAACATTACTAATGCATAACCTCCTTGGATTTGAAATATTGCATCAACAATCTTATCTATAGTTTTTTTTCTTTTTGACTTTGCAATTAATTGAACAATTGTTTCAGTATCAGATGTTGTATAAAAGATAGCTCCCTCTTCAACTAATTTATTTCTTAATAAAATTGAATTTGTTAGATTTCCATTATGAGCAACACCGATACCACCAGCGTTAGTATCAGCAAAAAAAGGTTGGATATTTCTTAATGTATTTTCACCTGTAGTACTATATCTGTTATGACCAATAGCATAATTTCCTTTTAATTTTTTTAAAACTTTTTCTTCATTAAAATTATCTCCAACTAAACCGAATCTTTTTTCAGAAAAGTAATGATTTCCATCAAATGTCACTATACCACAGCCCTCTTGACCTCTATGTTGAAGAGCGTGAAGACCGAGTGCAGTTAGAGCAGAAGCATCCTTAGCGTTACTTATACCAAATACACCACATTCTTCTTTAATTTTGGGGTTAAAGTTCATTAATTTTTTCTTTTGAGTCTTGGTATGTTTTTTCATTAGGAAATTCTTTCAATAAATAATTACTACCTTTTTCCAAGTATGGAAAGATTAATGATTTATCCAATTTTATGGGCCATTTATCATAATTATAAACAATATGTATCCCTGAAAATATACAAACGGCAATAATATAAGACCTTACGAATCCAAAAAAAAATCCAAATATAGAATCTAGACTACCAAGTCCAGTATATTTAACTGCTTTACTTATTCCTTTACTAATTAATAAAATAAGAAAGATTACCACAATAAAAATAGTTATTCCAAGACCAATATCCAAAACATATTCATTATCAATTACATCTTTTAAATATGGTTTTAATCTTGGAAAAATAATTAAAGTTATAATATATGCCAATAACCATTTTGACATAGCTAAAATGCTTAATACGAAGCCTTTGCTATAACATTTTATCAAAGATATTACTGTAATAATTAAATAGATTAAATCGATGAGTGATACTGAATTATAAAATTCACTAAAAAATTCAGTCATTTATTTTATTTTTCAAATGGTTTAATAAATAATATTAAAGCAGGTAATAAAGTAAGAACTAATATCATAGCTAATAGCATTGCAATACCTGTGAAAATTCCAAAGTAAATAGTGGGAATAAATTTAGATAAAACTAAAATTGAAAAACCAAATACAATTGTAATAGAAGTATTTAAAATAGCTTTACCAACAGTTGAATGACAAATTTTTATAGTTTCATTGTAGTTATTTAAATGATTAAACTCTTCTTTAAATCGATATATGTAATGAATACTATTATCAACTGCTATTCCAATTGTGATCGCTGCGATAGTAATAGTCATCATATCTAGTGGAATTCTTAATAAACCAATTATTCCTAAAATAAAAAGAGCAGCAATAAAGTTTGGTAAAACACCAATTAAAGACAATTTAATGTTTTTAAAAAGGATTAGAAACATTAAAAATATACCTATCATCACAAATCCCAAAGTTAATATTTGTGATGTAAATAAACTTTGAAGTAGATTATTAAATAAAATTAAAACTCCAGCTAACCTAAATTCTTTTTCATTCAACCCTATTTTATTTTTTAGATCGTAATTAATTTTTTTTATTAATTCATTTCTTCTCAAATTTTCTTGTGAGTCTATTATTCTTAGATTTACTCTCGCTTCATTGTTTTTAATAGATATATAGGGATCTATTATTTCTGTTTTTATACTTTCGGGAATTTTTGAATATAAAACACCCATTTCTAAAGTGCCCAAAGGTTTATTATTGTTTAATGAAGTAGCCACATCAATAATTGAAGAAAAAGATAAAACTTTTCCAGTTTCTGGTAAGCTATCTAGATAATTATGAACTGAAGTTATCTTATCAATCTTATCTTTGGTAAACCAATATTTATCATTATTTTGGTTTTCATTTTCATTATCCCAATCTTCAAAATCATCCTCATCATCATTTTTTAATTCTTTTTCAGGAAATTTTATAATTACTTCTAGAGGAGTAGTTCCTCCAAGCTCTTCATCAATTAATTTCATCCCCTTATAAATTTCAGTATTTTTATTAAAATAATTAATAAAACTGTTTTCAACTTCAAGTCGGCTAATACCTATTATGCTTAAAATTATTGCTAAACTTGTTATTATAAAAATTAATCTTTGATATTTTTGAGAAATATTTGAAAAGAATAAAGTTATTTTTGATTCTTTATATTTATTTAAAGAAATATTTTCTACGGTTACGAAATTGATTAGAGTAGGGAGTAAAATAAAAGTCACAATGAACGATGTTATCAAACCCATAGTCATCATCCAGCCAAAGTCGATAATTGGTTTTATTTCACTAAATATTAAGGAAAGAAAAGCTATTACAGTAGTTAAAACTGTATATAAAATTGGCCAAAACATTTTTTGAGTAGTCAAAGTGAGTAAATCCAAAATATTTTTATTAGGAAAGTTTTCTTTGAGTTGTAAAAATCTTGTACTCATATGAATGTTCATGGCCATAGTTAAAATTAGCATTAAAGCAATAAAGTTTGAGGATATCACTGTTACTTTCCAACCCAAGAGCCCAAGTAACCCAGTCATTATCACCACTGAAAATAAACAACTGCTTATCGGAACTAAAATCCAAATTGGTTTTCGAAAAACATACCAAAGTGTTACAATTATAAACAATAAAACTCCCAAACCAAAAACTATTATATCACTTTTGATAAATGTCATCATATCATCAGCAATCATAGGTATTCCACCCAAATGTATTTTTCCAATATCCTCATAACTTTTAATCACTTCTCTAATTTCAAGAATATTATTATGATTTTGTTTTTTTATATTATCTTTATAAATTTCGATTTCTTTTTTGGATTTATTTTCAATGTCATTCAATGCATCAATTTCTTTTAAATAGACAATTATACCACTTGTTTTACCATCCTCGCTTATCACAAAATTCCTAAACACTGGACTACTAATAATTTCTTTGAACCCTCTTAATTTATCAACATCATCATCCTTGAGAGTTTTAAAATTTGCTAATCTCTCTTGAAGAGGTGCTTCTGAATTATCTAATAGAGGTATATCTAGTAAGGTAACAACATTATGAACCCAGTCTAAACTTTGAATTTTGTATTTTAGACTTAAAAGATTATTAATTGAGGCATCAGTAATCATACCATCATTTGGAGTGTAAGTTAAAATTAGAAACTCTTTAGAACCGTATCTTTCTGATATTTCTTGAAGGTATTTTAAATCTGGATCTCCCTCAATTAGCAAAGTTTCTGATGATGCATCTAATCTAAAATCCTTTGAATAATATCCAAAATTTAGTAAAGCAATTAATAAGACAACAAAAATAAACTTTGGATTTTTAATAATTATATTTTGATATAATTGGGCGAACATACCCCTTTTATATTTTAATTTAACTATTTTGAGTATCTTTAAATTTGGTAAACATTGCCTCAAATTCCAGCATAACATTTCCAGTTGGTCCATGCCTTTGTTTACCAATAATGATTTCTGCAAGATTAGATATTTCATTCATCTTTGCTTGCCATTCAGCATGTTCTACTGTTGCTGGTCTAGGTTCTTTACGTTCTAAGTAATAAGCTTCTCTGTAAACAAACATCACAACATCAGCATCTTGTTCTATTGATCCCGATTCTCTTAGATCAGATAATTGAGGTTTTTTATCATCTCTTTGTTCAACTGCTCTTGATAATTGCGATAATGCTACAACAGGAACTGATAATTCCTTTGCTATTGCTTTAAGACCTTGCGTAATCTCTGAAATTTCTTGAACTCTTCCATCTTTATTATTGAAAGTTCCTCTCATTAATTGAATGTAATCTACCACAATCATATCAAGTCCAAATAATCTTTTAATTCTTCTGGTTCTATTACTCATTGCAGCAATGCTTATTGCTGGAGTTTCATCTATATATAATGGTAACTCTGAAATGTTTTTTGAAGTTTCTATAAATTTATCAAATTGTTCATCTGAAATTCTTCCACGTCTAATGTCATTAGATTTAATTTTTGACTGTTCTGCTAAAATTCTTGTTGATAATTGTTCAGATGACATTTCTAAAGAAAAAAAAGCAATTGAGGATTTTTTTCCACTGTCTTGTAATTTTTGAGCTGCATTAAATGCAATATTTGTCGCTAATGCTGTTTTACCCATAGACGGTCGTCCAGCTATTATAATTAGATCAGATTGATGAAGACCTCCAAGTCTATCATCAAGATCTCTCAAACCAGTTGGAACTCCTACAATACCTTCTTCATTTTTGTAAGCTGCTGAAGCCATTTCAATTGTCTGTTTCATTGCTTCATCAAATTTCATAAGAGAGGAATTAAAAGAACCTTTTTCAGCTAGATCAAATAACAATCTTTCTGAATTTTCAATTATAGTTTGGCCATTAGTATTTAAATCATTTATTTGAGCAGAATCTATTGTTTGTTCAGAAATTTTAATCAACTCTCTTCTAACAAACATATCATAAATAATTTTTGAATATTCAATAGCTTGTCTTGTTGAGGTTGAAAATTTAGTAATTTTTACTAAATATTCTGGTATATTTATATCATCTTTTTCGTCTTCAAAAAAACCTTTTAAAGTAATTGGGTTAGCAAGCATACCTTTGTAAATAAGATTTTCGATTGCTTCAAATATTCTTTGATGCATTGGATCATAAAAATTTGAATTTGAAATAATTGTATTTATTTCGTCAAATATTTCATTAGTTACTAAAATTGAACCAATAACAGATTGCTCAGCTTCAATATTGTTAGGTAATTCTTTAAACTTATCTTTAACAATACTTAAATTATTTTCCATTACTTGAATTCTACACGAAAATAAATAAACAAAAATTTAAAAAATAAAGCTGGGGAAAAAATTGTATAAATATTATATTGACTCTGAAGTCTCAACTTTTAAAGAAATTTCAGCATCAACCTCAGAGTGTAAAGTAATTTTAACTTTATAATTACCAATAGATTTGATTTCTTTAATTGGCTGAATCATCGAAGGTTTGATTTCAATGTTATCAATTTCTTTTATTAGTTTTGAAATTTCTGTAGGCTTAACTGAGCCATAAAGCTCTTTAGTCTCTGTACAGAGTTTTTTAACTGTATATTTTTTTTTATTAATTTTTTCTGCTATTTCTTTAGATTGTTGTTTTTTTTCATTATCTTTTTTGGCAAGATCATTTTTGATTTTTTCCACTTGTTTAATATTTTCTTTTGAAGCAAAAAGAGCTTTTTTATTTGCTATCAAAAAATTTCTTGCGAAACCTCTTTTCACTTCTTTGATTTCGCCAATAGCTCCAACTCTCTTAATATTCTCTAATAAAATTACTTTCATCTTATATTAATGCTAGATTTCTAGCTCTTTTAATTGACAAAGATAGCTCTTTTTGTTTTTTTTGACTAACATTGGTTATTCTTGAAGGTAATATCTTACCATTTTCTGAAACATATTTTTTCAATAACTTGATATTTTTATAATCAATTTTTGGTGCTCCTTTTACAGATAATGGACAACTTTTTCTAAATTTGTATTTATTTGGCTGAAAAATACTAAGTTTTGAAAAATTACTCTGTTTATTTTTTTTATTTCCACTTTGTCTTTTTGCCATAATTAATTTTTAACACTTTCCTTAATTTCATTTTCTTCTTTTTTAGAGAAATAATTTGTTGTTAAATCAAATTTTTTTACTTTTACGGTTAAAAATCTAAGTAGTTTCTTGTCTAAAGCCTCGTTTTTTTCTAGCTCATTTATAACTTTACCTGTGCCCTTTATCTTAAAATGAATGTAACTACCTTTCTTATTTTTTTTAATTAAATGAGATAAGTTTAGAAGACCCCAGTCTTCAGTTTTAACTACTTCTCCCTCATTTTTAGTAATAATTTTTGAATATTTTTCTGTCAGTTGCTTAAGTTCACTTGGTGAAGTATCTTGTCTAGCTATAATTGTATGTTCGTAAAAATTCATTTAAGTTCTTTTATAAAAAGTGAGGATATACTATTATAATTATTCAATTACAATAGCAAAAAGGTCAAATAAAATAGGTTTTTTTATATGTTTTCAGTAATTTTTCCTGGTCAAGGATCTCAACTTGTTGGAATGGGAAAAGAGTTTTTTGATAAATATAGTTTGGTCAAAAAATTATTTAAAGAAGCTGATGATGTCTTAAAGTTTAATTTGTCAAAACTTATTTTAGAGGGCCCAAAAGATGAATTAAACTTAACTATAAATACTCAACCAGCAATTTTTTTAATTAGTTTCTCGATATTTGAAGTTTTAACCAAAGAACTAAATATTAATCTTAATAAAGCTAAATATTTTGCTGGACATTCGCTTGGTGAATACTCTGCACTGTCTTCTGCAGGTTATTTGAGTTTTTCTAATACGATTAAACTTTTAAGAACCAGAGGTGATGCTATGCAAAATGCCGTTCCAAAAGGGGAGGGTGGAATGCTTGCAGTTTTAGGATCATCAGTGGAAGTAGTTGAAAAATTATTAAAAGAAAATCAAAATAAGTTTATTGCCCAAATAGCAAATGATAATTCAGAAGGTCAAATTGTAGTAAGTGGAAAAAATAATGATCTAAATAGTTTTAGTGAAATTTTAAAGCAGGAAAAAATAAAGAATATTAAACTACCTGTCAGTGCTCCTTTTCATTGCAATTTAATGAGTAAAGCAACTGAAATAATGAAAGTGGAAATAGAAAAATTGAATTTTATTAACGGTAAAAATACTTTAATTTCAAATGTAACGGCTAAAGAAATTTTAGATAAAGATGAATTAAAAAAACTTTTAATTGATCAAATAGAAAATAGAGTAAGATGGAGAGAAAGTGTCATAACAATGATAAGCAAAGGAGTTGATCATTTCATTGAAATTGGACCGGGAAAAGTCTTGTCAGGATTAATTAAAAGAATAAATAAAGATGTAAAAATTAATTCAATTAATTATGAGAATGATATAAAAGATTTAAATATATGAGTGATTTAAAAAATAAGAATATTATTGTAACAGGTGCTTCTGGAGGCATCGGTAATTCAATAATTGAAAAATTAAATGAAAAAGGTGCAAATATTTTGGCGTCAGGAACTAAGCTTGAAAAGTTGGAGAAATTAAGATCGAAATTTAATAAAATAAAAATTTTAAGTTTTGATATTTCACAAAGTTCAAAAATTGAGGAATTTATCGAAAATGCAACAGATCAATTAGGAGGAAATTTAGATTGCATTGTAAATAATGCTGGAGTGACGCAAGATAATCTAGCTATTAGAATGAGCATTGAAGAGTGGAAAAAAGTTATCGATATAAATTTAACTTCAACATTTTTGTTAAGTAAGTATTCTATTAAGAAAATGCTTAAGAGTAAGTCAGGAAAAATTATTAATATTACTTCAGTTGTAGGTCATACTGGAAATTTAGGTCAAACAAATTACACAGCATCTAAGGCAGGAATAATAGCAATGTCAAAAAGCTTGGCTTTAGAATACAGTAAAAAAAACATAAATATAAATTGCATTTCACCAGGCTTTATCAAAACTGCAATGACAGAAAAAATAGATGATAAATTTAAAGACTCAATAATATCAAAAATCCCCTCTGGAAGATTAGGAGAACCAAAAGATATTGCAAATGCTGTTATTTTTTTAGCTTCAGACCAATCAGATTACATTAATGGTGAGACTTTGCACGTTAATGGAGGGATGTATATGGCTTGACAAAATAGTTAATTAAACTATTAACGAATTAAAACAAAAGGATCAAAATGTCAGAAGATGTTTCAAGTAAAGTAAAAAAAATTGTAGCAGATCATTTAGGTATAGACGAAGCAAAAGTAACAGAGGAATCTAGTTTTATTGACGACTTAGGAGCAGATAGTTTAGACACAGTAGAATTAGTGATGGCTTTTGAAGAAGAATTTGGCTCAGAAATATCTGATAGTGAAGCAGAAAAAATTTTAACTGTTGGCGATGCAGTTAAATTTATAGAAGGAAAAGCAAACTAAATTTAAATGCCCACAGACAATGATGGGGTAATGATTATTTTGTCTTCTCCTTCGGGAGCAGGAAAAACAACTTTAGTAAACCTTTTATCAAAGTTAGATAACTTTGAGATTTCAATTTCACATACTACTAGAAAACCAAGATCGAATGAAACACAAGATCAAGATTATTATTTTGTAACAGAGGAAAATTTTAAAAGATTAATTAGAAATGAGGAATTTTTAGAATATGCAAAAGTCTTTAACAATCTTTATGGGACAACAAGAACTCCAGTTATAGATAAGTTAAATAAAGGAAAAAATGTTTTATTTGATATTGATTGGCAGGGTGCTGACCAGATAAAAAATAAAAAATTAGACTATAAATTGATTACTTTTTTTATTTTACCACCAAGCAAAGAAGTTTTATTTGAAAGATTATCCAATCGACATATGGACGATGCAGTAACTGCAGAAAAAAGAATGAATCAATTTAGTCGAGATGTTCTTCATTGGATTAACTATGACTATGTGGTTATAAATGAAAACTTACAAAGTTGTTATTCAAAAATTTTAAATTTGATTAATGCTGAAATAGAAGGTGGATCAAAAGATTATGACTCTGATTTCATTAGAGCACATGTTGAAAAGTTAATTCTTTAATTTTTCAAATTCAGTCGTTAAATCATAATACGTTTCAAAATTAAGATTATGTGGCCTTAAATTTAGACTAATTTGAAGTTTTCTTAATAATTCTTCATTATCTGGAAACATTTTATTGAATGATTTTTTTATCATTTTACGCCGATGATTAAAAAAAATTCTTGTGATTTTTTCCAGATTTTTCGGATTATTAAACTTAATGAATTTCTTTTTGGGTGAAAAAAATAAAAGAGAACTGTCAACTTTTGGTTTTGGAAAAAAACAATTTGGTTTGATATCTGTAATTTTTTTTACCTCTAATCGCCATTTTGCAAGAATTGATAGCCTGCCATAATTAGGTGAGTCAAATTTAGAAATGATTCTATCTGCCACTTCTTTTTGGAACATTAAAATTAAATTACTAAACCAAAGATTTTTGTTACCCAAATTTAATATCCATTTACATAATATTTCAGTTGAAATATTGTAGGGTAAATTTCCAAAAACAATTAATTCTTTCTCACTAATAAGATTTTCGTCAATGTTTAATATATCATTATTAATTATGGTTAACTTGTTTTTAAATTTTTTTTTAAGTTTTAAAGATAATTGATTATCTTTTTCAATTACATAAAGTTTTTTTGGATTTTTTTCTAATAATGATGATGTTAAATTTCCAGTGCCTGGCCCTATTTCAAGAATATATTTATCTTTAATATCAATTGTATTTACAATCTTATTGATAATATTTTTATCTATTAAGAAATTTTGACCTAAACTTTTTTTGGCTTTAATCACCTTTTATCTAAAAATTTGATTGATTGTATTAAGCTTAACGGGTTCGATAAATTTTTGTTTAACATTTTTTTATTTGGTCCGTGATCTGGTGATAATCTATAAAAAGGTAAACCTAATGTTATATTTACTGCATTATATTCATTGATTGTTTTAATCGGTGTAAGCACTTGATCATGATACATTCCAATAATTACATCATAATTCAATCTATTTTGTTTTAAAAAGATAGTATCTGCTGCAAATGGACCTTTAATTTTAAATCCCTTTTTAATCAACGATTTTACAGTTGGTTTGATAATTTTTTGGTCTTCATTGAATTTAAGTATACTTTCACAATGTGGATTGAGTCCTGTTATTGCTAATTTTGGAGTAAATCCAAAATTTTTTTTATAAAAATAATTTATCAATTTTACTTTTTCTTCAATTGTTTTTTTGGTTATGCTTTTATTAACTAATTTTAGCGGAACATGAGTGGTAATAGGACAAACTGATAATTCTTTATTATAGATTAACATTGCAATTTTTTTTGAATTAAATTTTTTTGCAATGTATTCTGTTATACCATAGAATTTTTTATCAAGAAATTTTGATTTATCTATTGGGCCATTAATAAATTTATCAGTAAATCCACTTTTAATAATTTTGAAAGAAATATTAAAACAGTTTTTTATATAAAATTTTGAATTATTAAAATCTTTACATGATACATCAATTAAATTTAAAGATTTATTATTCAAAGAAAATTTATTCAAATTTTCTTTATCTATCAAATTAATTTTTTTTGAATATCTAAATCTTTTCATTTGAGAAAAAACTATTTCTTTAGAAGCTATCAAAATTAAAGGACTTTGAAATTTATTTCTTTTTATTGATTTAAAAAATATTTCAAAAAAAATACTTTTAGGTTCACCAGCGACTATAAGGATTGGTTTATATTTCATTAATTATATAATTTATTTTTGATTTACTAAAATATATTTTAGCAAATTGATTTAGTTGTCGATTAGTCTCAAATTTAATCATTTTTTCCAATTCTTCATTTTTATTTATTTCTAATTTGATTAATTCAATCTTATCTATTTTTAAAATTAAAAAATTATTATTAATTTGAATTACTTTAGAATGTTGGCCTTCTTTTAAACCTTCAATTTTATTGATTATTTTTTTTGATAAATTTGACTCTTTTATTGATCCTATGCTACCACCAAATTTTGCACTATCTGAAATACTATAAATATTTGCTGTATTTTCAAACCCAATATCTGAAATACTTGAATTTATTTTTTTAATTATTGACTCTAATTTTTGATCTTTTTTTTTTTCGAAAACTATTTCCGATAATGAGTATTCTTTAATCTCTTTATCTGACAATCTTTCTATTTTTTTTTGCAATTTTTCTTTGTCAATTTTGATTTGATTCTGAAATTTTAAGTATATGAGATCGTTCCAAAAAATTTCAATTTTTAGTTTTTCTTTTATTTCCTTAATTGTATAACTTTTTTTTTCTAATAAAAATTTTTCAAAATCTTGTTGGCTCATGTTTAATTTAGTAAATAGATTTTTTAACATCTCTTCTTCTAAAGGATTTTTTTTATTCAAATCTATAAATTTCGTAATTTCTTTTTTTTTAATAATTTCATTTATTAGTGATTTTTTTGCGATTTCATATTTGCGATTTTCATCTAATTCTAATAGTCTTGGATTTAGAAGTGTTAAGTAATCAGCTTCCTTTTTTATATCTATGTTGGTAATTATGTCATTATCTATGTAGACTTTTATGAAAGCATTTTCACTATAAGATTGTGACGTAAAGAATAAGAATATAAATAATATTCTATAAAATGTTAACTTCATCATTATTCAATTAAATCTGGTGTGCTTGCAATTTGGCCGAATGGCATAATAGTTAATTTAAAAAAGATACTTTCTTCAGGTTTTATATCCCTATCATCATAATAGTTTTTATTGTATTCAACAGAAGCTGCTAAACAATCGTTTTTGTATTGATACATAAAGTTATAGTACTCAGTTAAATCTGTTTTCTTATTTTCTCTTGTGGAAAATTTAATACTACTAGATGAATTTAAATTATATTCTAATTTTGACAATAAATATGAATTTTTTTCTTGAGTATCGTTCTCATTGATATAATCAAAGGATGTTATAAATTTACCTAAGTTTAATGTCGTAACAATACTTTCATATGTTATATCATCAAAATTATTTTTTTTAGAAAAATTATATTTTGTTGTAAATAATTCGTTTGGATCATATGAAATTTCTCCAAATAAATTTGATGTTTTTAATCCCATTTGATTAGTTGTTGGTAAGTCTGGATTGTCTTTTAATCTTATATTATTAGCTAATTTAAGAACTATATTTTCTCTTGAATCTTTTTTGTTAATTCTTTTGAATTCATTTCCAAAAGTTAATGACATTCCTCCTTCCAAAGACTCCTCAGAAGCTAATCTATTTAATCCATAGATATTGTTTACATCAAGCCTCGTGAAGCTATTTTTCTTATTTTTTGTGAAATCAGGACTTATTTTTAAAGCAATTTTAGGATTTAAAATATTTTGATAACCATCAATCTCTTTAATTAATGGCAATGATGAATTAAGTTGTAATAATCCTGACAAGTAATTGCTTTCTTGATTCTTATAATTTCCAGAGTTTTGAGCATTTGTATTCGCATTTTTTAATATAAATTCATAATTATTATAAAGTCCCGTCCTGGTAATTTTTGGATACGAATTAAAAGTTAAATCGTTAATATTAATTGTTTCAAAAACATTTGTATTATAATTCTTAAATAAATTTTTAGATTTAAAAACAAAATCACCATCAAGTTGAGTTTTATTATCAAGCTTCTTAGAGAGATTAATTTGAGGTACGAACTCATATCTATCAGAGCTAATTCTGTCCAAATTTTCAAATGCAGTAACATTTAGATCTATCGATAGATCATCTGAATAAAGTTCAAGGTTTATAGAGTTTTCTAATGTATTTGTAATACCAATTATTTCAGACTCTATATTATGAGCTCTCAAATAGGTATCATTTGATGTTTTTTGGATTTTTAATTTTAAATTTGAGTCTTCAAAATAATCAAAATTTAAATCTTTGTCTAAATTATAAAATAAATGACTTTTTGTATTGTGACTTTTTTCCTTAAAAATACTAAAATCTGCAATTGAATTATTATCAGCGCTGACCTGACGATATTCACTTTGAAGTAATATTTTATCAGATGAATAAACACGAGGAGATAAAGTTAAATCTTTATTTTCACTTATTACATGAAAATATGGGACTGAAAAATAATTTTCAGTATTATTTGTAGAACTTTTTAAAGCTGGTATTAAGAAGCCCGATTTTCTTTTTACTGTTGGATCTGGATGAAAAAATTTTGGAAAATAAAAAACTGGAATATCATAAATTTTAAGTTTTGCATCACTATAACTAATTATTTCTTTATTTTTATCATGCCGAATTTTTTTTGCAGACAATTCCCATGGAGGACATTTATCTCTTTTTTTACAAGTTGTAAAAACGCCCTTAGTAACTTCTGTATAATCATTCTCATGAACTAAAGTTCTTCCTTTAAGCCTAGGTTCATTTTCTTTATTAAAAGATTCATTGTTTAAATCAATTTCAATATCTTTACCGAATAGTTTATTTAATTTTGTATTTATAAAAGCTAATTCAATATTAAAGATATTATTTTTGGAGTCTTTTAAAGTTGAGTTTTGAACTTTGAGAATATTTTTTTTAATATCATAATTAAAACTTCCTGAGGATAAAGAATTATTAAATTTATCCTTGAGTATTGATTTTGAATTTGATTCTAAAATTCTATTTTTTTTATCATATTTAATAGATTCAGACTCAACAATTAAATTTCTACTCACATCTTCAATTCTTGTTATTCCTTTTGTTGAAATAACTGATTTTTTTTGATCAATTTTTATTTCTTGAAACTCAATTTCGATATTGTCAGGTTTAAACAATGCTAAACCATTTATAGCTTTTAATATTTGTAAATTTTTTTGATATTCAAACTTTTTTGCTTTAATTTCAATTTCATCATTTTCTGAAATTGCTTTACCATTAATTGCTTCAACATAATTTCCTTCTTCTAAAATTTTAATTTCTGATGTTATAAATCTAAATTCTGTAGCTTGTGATAGGTTATTTATAAATAAAAAAAACAAAAAAAGTATTAAAAAATTATTTTTCATTTATCTTAATTAATCCAATTAAAGCAACAATAGAAATGAGTATAAGAGGCATAAATATTGAAGCTACTAGTGGTATTTGTCCATTTGTTCCTAATGAATTAAAAATAAAATTTATATAATAAATTATCACAGACATTGAAAGTCCAAATATTATCTGAAAAAAAAGTGATCTTTTTTTACTCATATTGAACATTATTATTGCGGATAACAATGTTAAAATTGTGTAGAAAAAAGGCGTTGAAAACAAAGTGAACAAATGTTGTGTTATTTCATTCGATGAATAACCTAGATTTTCGTAATCTTTTTTAAGATCAAATAATTCTAATAAGTGTAAAGTAGATATGTTAGAAAAAAGAGACTTAATTTTTTCTGTGTCAAAATTTGTTTGGATAGTTAATTGATTAATTTCTTTATCTGTGACATTTTTTTTGGTAATTAGCGGATCGACTAAAATCCATAGTTGATCCTGAATATTAACTTTATCAGATTGAATTGTATTAATTAAATTAAATTCATCATCAAACTCATTAATTAAAACATCAAGAAGAAAATCATTTTCAATACTCGTAGCTTTTATAATTAAAATAGAGTCATTTATTTCATCTTTAATCCATAAACCACTATCAGTTACAACGGCTAGATATTTATTTCCATCAGTGTATTGATTTTTTATATCAGTATACAAAAATTTTAATTTAGACGCTGCATTATAAAAAATTAAAACAGTTAAAATTCCTATTACAAAAGATAAAATTGATAAAATTTTAATAATCTTTAGATTACTCAAACCATTAATCTTAAATAAGTTTAATTCATCTTTTTTAAAAAGATCATAGAATAAAAATTGTGTAGTAATTAAAAAAATGAAAGGAAAAATTTCAAAAAGAGTTATTGGTGCACCAAGAAAAGTTATAAAATAAGGTAATATAAAATTTACTCCAGTATTTTTAAAAAATGATATTTCCTCAAGTACACTTAATAGAACAATTAAACTAAAAAAAATTATACTGATAGTAAAAAATTTATTGATAAAATTCTTTGCAATATATTTTTCATAAGTTTTAAACATATTTTACGTTCCTATAAAAAAACACATAGAGGATTAAAAAAAATATTAATGGTATAGCTAAATATAATGTAGTAGCTAAAAAAGATGTTGTTGAGTATCGCAAAGATCCCTCTGATATGATTAGAGAAAAGAATGTAACTAAAAAAATTATTTTTTTATTTCTTTCATATTTGTGATTAGTTTTTGGTGTAATAATTAAAAAACAACTTAAGATTGCAATAATTGGAATAAAAAATGGTTTAAAAAAACGTTTAAATATTTCCTGTTTAATTTCAGGAATAATCGAGTCTGTACATTTAAAAGTGTCAGGTTTAATTATTTTCAAATTTTTGAGGTAAAAAAAATTAGAACATTCTAAAAGAACAAGTGAATTTATTTCTTGAATCTTTGGGGCAATTATAGTCGAGGTTCTATAATCTGCTAAATTAAAATCTATTTGATCAAATTCAAATGTATTCACTTTTGATTTATCTTTATTAATTACTTTTCCATTAAATAATTGAAAGACTTTTTTATCTTTATTGTCAATTATCATTCCGTTTTTAGCATAAATCATTTTTGTTACTGATTTAGATGAGTCATCTAGAAATATGTTTGAAAAACTTCCATTCTGATTTTTTTTATCAATAAAAATAGTTAAGCCTTCAGCAGCATTAATAAACTTTCCTTCTCTAATCAAAGATGAAAATAAATCTATGTCAGAATTTTTTAACATCTCTCTTCCCTTTAATTGTGTATAAGGTGATAAAAAACCACCAAAACAAATTTGTAAGAGCGTTATAATTATAGAAATGAATAGAATTTTATGCGCAAAATCGATTTTACTTATTCCAAAAGTCCAAAATATTTGTAATTCATTTTTATTTTCATACTCGTTTAAGATATAAAAAAGTGTGATAAAAAAAATAAAAGGAATTATTCGGTGAATAATTTTAGGAAAGTTTAATAATATATATGTAAAGTAGGTTTTTAAACCATGGCCATCTTGACTAACATAGTCAAAATAATTAACTGCTTGGAGTGTCCAGACAATTGTGCCCACAGTAAAGCACATTATTGTGAAAAAAATTAAGGTATCTTTTGCTATGTTTCTAAATATTAATTTTTTCATTGAAAATATTTTA
>MDTE01079113.1_pt1 | contig 24783 bp, 27 predicted proteins | sample 811231 | NCBI WGS metagenome assembly MDTE01 (sample SAMN05326651, study PRJNA326480) | marine metagenome | isolation source: seawater | place: Indian Ocean: Red Sea | collected 2010 | reverse complement strand
ATGGAAAGTGAAGAAATTGGACGGATGATGCTTTTCCGTCCGCGGTTGTTCGATCTACATCAACCTCTGGAACGCCGGCGATAATTTCACCAGCGAATTCAATCGTCATAGTTTCTTCGACACCACCAAGCTTGGAGAGAAAATTGTTTCGCCGCACTGGCTCGTCGATTTCGAACATAATTGTACAAACTAACTCTTGGCCTTTTGGAATCAGAGGATTGTATGCTGCTAGCTCGTCAGCGATCTGTTCTTCGCCGCCGCGCTCGATATAGAGCATCTCATGGACCTGCTGCCACATGCTCTCGAAATTCTCGAAATGACAGACGGCAACTGGCCCAATTTCCATCCGACGTTTTCGTTTTAGTGCGACGATCTCCCGCCGGCGGTCTTTGCGAATCTTCGCATACTCTGTCATTGGCATTATATCGTCGCGGGTGAGTTCGGTTTGTATGTTCATTTTTTCCCCTAGTTAGTCTCTAGTCAGACTTCGACGCCGTACGCGCGGGCGAACAATACTATTGGATGGGGCGCAATTTCATAGTTAGAAGTATCTTCCTTAGCGAGGCGATCGATTCCTTGGCTGAGATGCATTCCCGCGAGCGGACACTCGGAGACTATATGCTTTTTTCCGCTTTGCATCGACTGGCGCGCCGCTGTGCGCCCGACCTTGATAGCTGTTTCGAAATTTTCCTTTTTGATACCCCATGATCCGCCATGACCCGAACAACGTTCAATGATGGCAACATCCGCCTCTGGGATAAGCCGCATCATGTCTGCAGCCTTTGCACCCATGTTTTGCGCTCGTGCATGGCAGGCAAAATGGACGGCGACGCCGCCATCAAGTGGCGATAAACCTTCAACCAAGCCCTCATTTTTCGCGATGTCGACTATGTATTCTGTGATATCAAAACTGGCGTCCGCGAGTTTTCGGACGGCTGGATCGTCTGGCAAAATGAGGGGCCATTCGAATTTGAGCATCAAGGCGCAGCTAGGAACTAGAGCTATGACGTCATATCCTTTGTCAATCCAGGTGCTGAGTTCTTTGGAAACTGTTTTAGCGCTTTCAGCAACGGCCGGCAGGTTGCCTTGTTCTAATTGTGGCATGCCGCAGCAACCAGGGTAGGCAACTTCTGTCTCAACGCCGTTGCGCGCCAGAACCTGTTGAGCGGCCACACCAATTTCGGGACTATTGTAATTGGCAAAACAGGTCGCGAAGAGGACGGCCTTGCGGTCTCTGGCAGGTGCTCCTTTGTCCACTGTTGGCGGCGATTTTTTGGCCTGTTTCACAAAGGTGTTTCCATGGAACTTTGGTAGCTCGGCTTTACGGTCGATGCTGGCGACACTTTCCATTAGTGGGCGGGTCATGTTGTTATCTGTGTTAGTGGCCCAGTTGGCGATGGATGACATGCGACCAGCAATTCGCCCATTGCGATCAGTTTTATTAAGTTCTCGATCGACCGCCCCGATCATACCTTTGCGTTGCTCAATCGCGCGAAAACGCAGCATGAGATGCGGGAAATCTAAATTGAACTCATGCGGAGGTACATATGGACACTTCGTCATGAAACACATGTCGCAAAGCGTGCAAGCATCGACTACGGCCTTAAAATCTTTGCTGGATACCGAATCTAGTTCGCCGGTATTTGAATCATCTATAAGATCGAATAAACGAGGAAAGCTATCGCACAGGTTAAAACACCGTCGACAGCCATGGCAAATGTCGAATACCCGACGCATCTCTTCATCAAGATCAGATTCATTATAAAAGGATTCTTCGGTCCAAGCCAAAGGGTGACGTTTAGGGGCGTCTATGCCGCCTTCTCTCATCGAATATATCCGCTTTTTAAATGGCTAAGACTTAGCTGGAGCGCGACGCCGCGTGGCGCTGGGCCCCAGCTGAGTCTTTATATGCTCGAATTTTCGATTACGAGTCGAGATTATCCAGGGCCTTCTGGAAACGGCCCGCATGGCTCTTTTCAGCTTTTGCCAAAGTCTCGAACCAATCGGCAATTTCATCGAAACCTTCGTCGCGGGCCGAGCGCGCCATACCGGGGTACATGTCGGTGTACTCGTGCGTTTCACCGGCGATTGCAGCTTTAAGATTATTAGCGGTGCCACCAATAGGTTCGCCCGTGGCGGGGTCACCCGTTTCTTCTAAATATTCCAGATGACCGTGGGCGTGGCCCGTCTCGCCTTCCGCTGTTGAGCGGAAGACTGTGGCTACATCATTATAGCCTTCAACGTCGGCCTTCTGTGCGAAATATAGATAGCGACGATTTGCTTGACTCTCGCCGGCAAATGCCGCCTTCAAATTTTCTTCGGTCTTCGAACCTTTAAGGGACGCCATTTTCTCTCTCCTCTCTCCATTTATTTTTAGTTTTGACCAGGCGCAAAGCGATCAGTCAGGGTCGATTATGTAGGGTATATGGTAAAGCGAAGGGCTTCTGTCAATAAATTAGAATAGTTCTAGAGAGAATTATAAACGCCCATGCGTTAAAGGGCTAAATATCAGATTTTACGCGAACAATTATATCAATACGGTCGATTTTAGTTCCGCATGGTAGCGATGGAAACGCACTAAACTGGATGCTTTCTTCGGCAATATCAAAAAGTTCGCCGGTATCCTCATTCAGCAAGTGCTGGTGCTCCGAGGTATTTGTGTCAAAGTAGGCCCGTCCAGATTCGACCACAACTTCGCGCAGCAATTTTGCGTTCGTGAATTGATGGAGCGTATTGTATACGGTTGCTAAGGAGACTTTGATGCCAGCATCAGTAGCTTCACCATGTAACTGTTCTGCTGTGACATGGCGGTAATTATCCTCAAGTAACAGTTTCGCGAGTGCAAGTCGCTGGCGAGTTGGTCGAAGCCCGGCGGATTTTAACCGATCAAGGACGTGGGCGTAGGGCCGAATTGAAGGCATTTTTTTGATCTTGGAATGCACATTTGACTTTTAAAGTGAGCGAAACATAGGCGATTAGCCGCTCAGAGACAATGAAAATTGATCGTTAATCGTACTAACTGGTTTTAAGCAGCGATCAATGGTCCTCCTTATTCAGTACATAAATCCCGTCGCCGTTTCCATCATTTAGCCAATCAATAACATGGCGCTCTAAGTCAAACACCTCGTACTCCGAGATCGATTTGCCTCTAACGGAATGGCCGGAAGTGTGCACTTTATTACGGTCACCGCAAACAAGATAGTGCCATGCGGGAAGTTTGCTGCCCTGATAAATTAACCGATAGGCGCAGGTTTCTGGCAGCCACCGTAATGTTGGTAAGTTCTTTTGAGTTAACTTGACGCAGTCGGGCACGTTTTGTTGCCGGTTTGGATAGTCAGTACAGCGGCATTTATCTATATCGAGATAGCCGCACGCAACTTCTGTTACGGCGATTTCGCCCGTGTCTGTGTCTTCTAACTTATGAAGACAGCACTTACCACATCCGTCGCAAAGCGCTTCCCACTCCTCTCGGCTCATCTGGTCGAGACGTTTTTTTTGCCAAAATGGGACCGTGTTCATTTTATTAACCTAATATTAATAAGACTAATCAGACTTTTATGATCGTGTATCCGCAAATAGCGAAAGCTAACGAGATCATCACTAGTGGCGTATAGCTGAAGGCCCCTCCTGACAGCAAGACAGGCCGTTTTAAGAATATTGGACCATTTGATACTTAAGCATAACGCATTTTTCCTCGGAAAAACCATAAAATCTGAAAACAATGTTACCCGTGTCTGACAAAAGTAATGGTGAAATTTCTCTAAAAATATTCAAAAATCCTTTCCAAAATGCCTTGTAGGTGCACTCGGAAAGGCTGCGAGAGACATGAAACCAAAAGCAAATGCTCCAAACAGTTCCATTACCCTTATGTGGGTTTTCATTTGGATTTTGCTGTCGATTGATGGAACTGCGGACGCTCAAAGATCGAAGCTTCTTTTAGAGCATCCTTTTATTCATGCGGCACGCATCGGGGATTTGGCGCTAGTTCGCGACATGATAGTCCGAGGGGAGACGCCCGATGTGAGAGATCAAGCGGGACAAACACCCCTAATGATTGCAACAATTGCGGGTGATATTGAGATGGTCGCGGCGATTATTGGCGCCTCTCAATCTGTCGATTTGAAAAATAACAACGGCAATACAGCACTCGCATTGGCGGCAATACAAGACCAACTCAAAATAGGGGTGCTGCTTTTGGAGAGCGGCGCTAAACCTAATGTAGTAAATCGTCTTGGCATGTCCCCGCTTATGCTTGCCGCAAAAAACGGGCGACTAAATCAGGTAGAGCTTATGTTGCGATATAAGCGAGACACATCTTTGAAAGACTACACGGGACGTGGCCCACTTGGCTGGGCGCGCCAAAGTCGGTATCCGAGGATTGTGCGATTACTCGAAAAAGCGGGTTTCGTCGACTAAAGCGCGTTGCTTTTTCGTACGCCAAGTATCCAAGCCTCTTCTGATTCAATTTGTCGTTTGGTTTTGGGGGCAAGAGAGGGGTCTCCCTCGAATAGTGGCGCGAGAGCGTCGGCAGCATCCAGTTCTGCATAGCGCCGGCCCATCGCGGCAACCTGTCCGGCATCCTTTGGCCGATTTCTGATGGCGCGCAGTGGAACCAGAGAGGGATAAATTTCAGCCAGTAAAATTGGTGGTTTCTTGTCAAACTGAAGGCCTGTTTCAAATGGCCAAATTTGGCAATCAAAGGCGATGCGCGGATCTTTGCGTAACTGCCAAACTCTCGGAATACCTGTGAGCGCCTGACTGCCGACGGAACCTGCGCCGGCGAGTTTCCAAACCGGTTGGGTCGATGGGATGCGAAGATCACAGAGCCTATACTCTGCGAGGTCCCCCGCTCCATGTGGGCGACGGTTTCTTCGCAGCAGCAATGGACGGGCTTCTTCCCGAGGGAGTCCCCAAAAGGGAAAAGCTTCGCCTGTGAGGGCAGCGTTCAGGCCTTCGGCAACATCAAAACGGTTATTCGCATTGTCGTTGCTATCAACCAAACGATCTTCCAACTCCTGCCAAAGGTTCCGCCACGGTAGTCCGCGTTTGCCCAAAGCGCTTGCTGTCCCGGAGGGAAACCCAAACGGGAAATCAAATCCGATTAGAATGCGGCGGCTACGGCGCCGATTATTGACTGCAAGTTGGATTATCCGTTCGGTAGCGGCGTCCCGTGTAGCGATATTTTCTAGCCGCGTGAGCTTCGGACCATGGCGTCCGCGAACCGTTAAGCCGAGCCAAATACTATCTTTTCCAAGCTTGGGAGTATTTGCCGCACTCCAGTCGACCATGAGATAAGCATCGAATACGGGCATTATGTCATACTAAACACATCTTTAAGGCCTGTCAGTTGGCTGCCAAACAATTTATCAATCGGTTGGTTTTTTCGTGATGGATCAATTTTGGTAGATCGTAGCAAAATTTTTTAACACGCTGACGGCGAGACGCTTTTCGCGCAGTATGTTTAAGCTGACCAGATAGACCGAGTGACCATACCCTTTATTCTTAACGGCGCGTATAGCCAACCCCTTTTGGGAGACAGGTAGCAGTTAGTTTGGTGGCAAAAATAGGCCATCGCGGAGTATGTCGGCCTGTGGGTTTCGGAAACGACCATCAATCACGACCGACTGTGCCACCGCCGCATTATCACCGTAATATTTGGCAGTAAATTCTGATCTTGGATAAATCACCGCCCCCATGAAACTGAAGCCGGCAAAGACACCTTGATTAATTGAATAGGTAAGTATGTCGGCACCAAGATTTACCGTCGTTCCCGCTTTCGCTCCAACGCCATAGGGACCGATCGCGGCATTGACGTCAGCCCCTAATTTTACTTTTTGTTTTAAAATGGCATTGAGGCCGCGTTCGGTCATTATTATGAGCATAACTTCTGCTGATTGGGCGCCAATTTGCAGTCCAAAACTACCCGAACCCATGAAGTAAAAGGCAGGGTAACTCCAACGGTTGCCCGAACCTTTTGCCATCAAAACCCCGCTGCCACCTTCGGCACCAAAGAACAATGCTCCCTTATATAGGTTTGGGAAGATGAGCACGCCTTTCGCCTGTCGCAAGGCATCTTTGACAGATGCTCCGATGCGGTCATTTTGCAAAATTTTTTGGACAGATATATGAGCTTTCTGAACCATCTCCTCCTGTTCGGTGATAGCAAAGCCAGGTTTGCTTAACAGGATGGAACATATCGTGGCGAGTATAAATATTGGGCGAATCAGCAGTTTCATAGAAACTCTCCAACGGAGTACAACCCCAGTCTTATCTATCCTACAATATAAAGTAATAAAATTGGCAGAAAAAACTATATATATCCAAACGAGTGCTACCGAACGCGCTTGATATGCCCTTTACCCTCTACTTCCCCGGAGACTCGATCGGGACCGGTGTTTCCAAGTAAAATTAAATTGTAAATTAAGGTCGAGCGGGGACTCATAGTTTCTGGTGGAATCAGAACAGAAGATTCTTTGATGACGGGTTCCAGTGTCGACCTTCGTGTCATTTTCAGGGCTTCTCCAAAACGCGCGGATAAAATCATTGTACTGATGGGAAAGTGAATTTCGACAGGCTGCACAAACTGTTCTTTAGGTATGATTTCTTTGGACATATTGAACACAGCAAAACGCACCAAAGCTAGATCTTTGCTAAATTCGGTTTCTACAACTTCGGCCAATTCAGGAAAACGGTTAAGCAATTCCTTCTTGGCCTTTCGTGCGGGCGTCATAGCCCATTCATATGCTATTTCTAGTTCTAATTCGGTTTTTAAGGTGCCCTCAAATCGCCGACGCCGATGGTGCATCCATAAGAATAGAACGACCATTATCGCTACGATAACAATGCCGACCGTATTCTCAAATGACACCGGTATATCCATGATCCCTAAACTAACAAGCCACGTCGTTTGGAGCCAGTCTGGCACTCAGCCAAAGGTTCGATTTATACAGGCTATTCTCCAAATACCACCGTCGCCATTGGTTTCAATGTGGTCGAGACGTGTTAGGGATAAATTCTCCAGCGAGAAGGAAAGACTAGTTTCGGGATTAAGGCCGAGTGCGTAAGAAATTGCCGCGCGAATTGAACCTGCATGGGCAACAGCGATAATGTCTTTTCCTGCTGAGATTGAAGTGTGGCGGATAATTGCCGGTACGACCCGTCCCACTACATCTGAATAGCTCTCTCCGTTGGGCGGGCGCACGAAGGCGGGCGCAAGCCATCCTTTATGATGTGGTTCTTTTTGAAAGGCAGATATCTTTTCATGCGGCAAACCCTCCCAATCGCCGAAGTTTTGCTCTCTAAAATCTGGTTCTCGGTGTTCGTCCGACCATGTGGCGCCGGCTTTGCGGAGAGCTTCTGCTGTTGCGACGGCGCGAATTAGGTCGCTGACAATAGCAGTACCAGCTATCGGTAATATGCTGGCCAGTTCGCTAACCGCTTTCTCAGTACCCCTAAAATCGGGCGGATTGTCACTGTGACCGCACATTCTCTTTGAATTTTCAGTAACGGGTGCGTGTCGAATCCACCACCAACGTGTTTCTCTGCTCATGTGGCCTCTTTTTAACTCATCATGATTACTTGAGGTGTAGTGGCTTCTAGGCAAGAGTAATAAGCAACGGTTCGGGCTTGCTTAGTAGTGTAAGTCGTGCTGGCCTTGAAGTTATGACAGATAAGCACTTAGAGCGGCGACTGCCGGCACTACCGGTGCGCTTGCGGACACTCCTTCTCATTCGCTGGATTGCAGCAACTGGACAATTGGTGACAGTGTTAGTTGTGCATTTTGGCCTCGGCTACGAACTTCCATTAACTAACTGCTTAACCGCAATAACGGTCTTGGTTCTCTCAAACCTCGTTATGACAGCAATGCGTTCAGGGGGCGCGCTTCTAGGTGATGGACAGGCATTTACGCTGCTTGTTTTTGATTCTTTGCAGCTATCCAGTTTGCTTTATTTGACAGGAGGCCTCGCTAACCCGTTTTCTATCCTAATTCTGGCGCCGGTTCTGGTCTCTGCTACAATCTTGTCGCGACGGGCGACCATAAGTTTGACTGCACTTGCGGTTCTTTCTATCACGACCCTCTCTTATTTTCACCTTCCGTTGCCCTGGGCGCCGGACCGGCTTAGTCTCCCTTTGCCATATGTGCTAGGGATCTGGACAGCACTCGCTGTTGCGACTGTGTTTATTTCCGCATATGTCTGGTCAGTCGCGGACGAGGCGCGGCACATGTCGGAAGCGTTGTCGGAGACACAAGCGGCCCTTGCGCGTGCGCAAGGGCTCGCGGCACTCGACGGCTTGGCCGCGGCAGCGGCCCACGAGCTGGGGACGCCCTTGGCTACAATAGCTATCGTATCCAACGAGTTATCGCGCGAAGTACCAGCTGACAGCCCATTGGCAGAAGATGTAAAACTTTTGCTAAGTCAGTCGGATCGATGTCGCGACATTCTCGCAGATATTGCTGCGGAGCCTGAAGAGCGCGGGGTTGCGCCTTTTGAGGATTTGCCGCTCTCTGTTTTCCTACAAGGCGTGGTTGACAATGCGGCGAGTGGCATAGCCGATGTTCGGGTTGAATTTGAAATTTCTGCGGCGGAAGACGAGCCACATATTGGGCGTCGCCCGGAAATTATGCGCGGGTTAGGCAACCTCATTCAGAATGCAGAACAATTTGCTCGGCAGCGAGTTTTAATTTCGGCAACGTGGGATACGGATAACGTTCAGCTCCACATTCAGGATGATGGACCCGGCTTTTCTGCTAGCGTATTAGCCGTCATCGGCGAACCCTATATTTCGACGCGTACCGAACGTGGAGACCATATGGGGCTTGGTATCTTTATAGCGCAAAGCTTGCTTGAGCGATCTGGTGCGACATTGTCATTCAGAAATCGGGGGGGGGGGGAGGTTGCCATTTCTTGGCCGCGGGGTATGCTTGAACTTGCCTCTGACAAACCCAAAATTGGATTTAAAGAGGTACAGGAGCATTGACGTTCATGACTAATTCGAACGTTAGAATCAACGACCGGAGTTTGCTCATTGTCGATGACGATGCGCCGTTGCGCACTAGGTTGGCGCGCGCTATGGAGTCTCGTGGGTTTTCGGTCGCGGCTGCAGAAAGTGCGACCGAGGGTGTGGAAATCGTCGTGGACAGCCCGCCAGCCTACGCTGTCATAGACCTGCGTTTGGACGATGGTAACGGGTTTGAAGTGGTTCAAGCTATTCAACAAGCGCGGCCAGATTGTCGGATCGTGATGCTGACGGGGTACGGAAATATCGCTACTGCGGTGGCGGCGATAAAAGCAGGTGCTGTTGATTATTTACCAAAGCCCGCTAATGCGGATGATATTACGGCATCTCTGTTGGAAACCGAAAGGGCTTTACCAGGCCCTCCGAAGGATCCGATGTCAGCGGACCGGGTTCGCTGGGAACACATCCAGCGTGTTTTTGAGCAGTGCGGCCGAAATGTATCAGAGACTGCACGCCGTCTGAAAATGCATCGCCGGACGCTTCAGCGCATCCTAAATAAGCACGCGCCGCGCAATTAGATGACCGGCGTAACCGCGGATCTCGGAAGATTATCTGATAGCCGGCCAGAGGTGGACAGATAGGCTATGTTGACGCCCTCGCGCATACCAGATGATACATGCGTATATGCTATTGGCGATATTCATGGTTGTGCACGATTGTTGGAAAAACTGCACGACGCCATTTGTGAGGATGCCAAGAAAAAATCCGCATTGCGAAAAGTTGTTGTCTATCTTGGAGACTATATTGATCGTGGCCCAGATTCTAACAGCGTGGTAGAGCTGGCTATGGTCGGTCCTGACATTGAATGCGAATGCGTCTATCTGAAGGGTAATCACGAGGCATTGCTGTTGGATTTTCTCGATGGAGTGCGCGGTTCACAGATTTGGCGCCTGAACGGTGCCGACGCGACTATTCGAAGTTACGGTGTCGATGCTGACAGTGAGGATAGTATTTGTCGTGACGCTCTGCGTGCTGCTCTGTCGCCAGCACAGGCCACGTTCTTCCGAAATTTAGAGTTGTTTCATATCGAAGGAGATTATCTTTTCGTCCATGCGGGATTGCGGCCGGGCCGAGTTTTGGAAGATCAGGATGATGCTGATCTAATGTGGATTCGCAATCCGTTTCTCGATTCGTTGGAAGATTGGGGGTATACCGTCGTTCATGGGCACACGACAGTTGTTGAACCGGATATCCGTGAGAACCGAATCGATATTGACACGGGGGCCGTATGGACAGGACGGCTGACGGCTATGGCGTTTCACGGCGTGGCTCGCGATGTAATACAGACTTAATTGATACACACGCGGGAGGCACCTAGATATGGCGCAAACTGCTACATTAACTTCATTATTGAAGCGGCTTACAATGGCGAAAGTCGCGGTCGTGGGAGATGTTGTGCTCGACCGCTATGTTGAGGGAAGCGTCGAGCGGATATCACCTGAAGCACCAATTCCGATCTTTTCGGTGAGACGCGAGGAATCGATGCTCGGCGCAGCAGGTAACGTTCTGCGGAATCTTTCGGCACTGGGAGCAAGCGCAAGAATTTGGGCTGGGATCGGCGACGATGTTGCAGGTACTGAAGTAGCGAAGATGATCGCTGAAGTACCGAATTGTGTATCATCCCTGCAAACTATTGTGGGTAGACAGACTTCAATTAAGACGCGTTTTATTGCCTCTGGGCAGCAAATAATGCGCGCAGATCGAGAAACGATTGAAGACATTCCCCGTGCTCTTCAAGACGCTATAGTTGCTGATGTGGCAAGAGAACTTTCGACATCGCAGGCGTTGCTGCTGTCGGATTATGGAAAGGGGGTTTTAGTTGGGGAGTTTGTAGAGCGCCTTATTAAAGTTGCGCGGGAGAACTTTTGCCCAGTTATCGTTGATCCAAAAGGAAATGATTACCGTCGTTACCGGGGGGCGCATGTTGTTACTCCCAATCGGCAAGAATTGGCATTTTCAACGAGTATGCCGGTCGCTAGCGATGACGAGATTACTGCAGCTTGTCGACACCTGATCCAAGCCACAGGTGTTTTGGCTGTTCTGGCGACACGTAGCGAACGGGGTATGACGTTGGTCTCGGAGGACACCGTGCACCATTTGCCAACACGTGCGCGGGAGGTATTCGATGTCTCGGGTGCCGGCGATACTGTTGCCGCAACGGTGGCGGCGGCTTTGGCGGCAGGTGCGGAATTGCCCGATGCGGCCCGTCTAGCGAATACCGCGGCTGGAATTGTTGTTGGCAAGACGGGTACGGCAGTTGTTTATCCTGAAGAGGTTGCGGCTGCTGAACGTGAAAGCAAACTGATGGATGCCGATTCGAAAGTTCTGTCGGCAATGTCCGCGGTAGAACGTGTGACAGGATGGCGCCGTCAAGTTCGACGTGTTGGATTTACCAATGGTTGCTTCGACCTTTTGCATCCAGGTCATGTTTCCCTGATCCGGGAAGCCCGACAGAGTTGTGATCGTTTGGTTGTAGGTTTGAACAGTGATGCATCGGTGAAACGGTTAAAGGGTACCGATCGGCCGGTCCAAAACGAAACTAGCCGAGCAGCAGTTCTTGCGTCTCTTGCTGATGTTGATGCCGTTGTTGTCTTTGAAGAAGACACGCCTATTGATTTAATTCGTTCTTTGAAGCCCGACGTTTTGGTGAAAGGGGCTGATTACACGCCCCATGAAGTCGTTGGAGCGGAAGATGTAAAGAGATGGGGCGGGAAGGTTATTCTTGTAGATCTCTTGGATGGTCACAGTACAACCGAAACAATCCGACGCATCGGAAAATGATTTGCTACATTAACTCGTGATCTTGTGGGTTGGAAACAATTCGACGGACAACAGTTAAGTAAAAGTAGATTAAAAAATTTCTGAAAGTGGGATCCGCTTCCGGGCGCCTACATCCCGCAGATTGAAGCGGCTGCAAAGACTAGATAGCGAGCGTTCACTTTTTAATCTCCAGGGTAAATTGGGTTAAGTTGCGCGGTGTTTAGAGCCGACGATGACAATTAGCTGCGAATCCAATCGGGGTCGGTGTACGTCAAAAGGCGGGCCGCACTGGTCCGGGCGAAGTTTAATGTGAGTGCTTTTCGCCGCGCTGCGTTTATTTTAGTGTCGAGTGGCTTGCGAAGCACAGATGCACCAAAGCTGTCTGCTATAATTATGCCGCAGGTATCCGGTAGCTTGCGTGTGGGAAAATCTATAGCAACCGCGAAGTAAAAGCGATCACAGAAATGACGATATTCTTGCCATTTTTTATCTGAGCGATAATCGGCAAGGGAGGATTTAATTTCGATGATGGTAACGATGCCCTGATGGTCAAGCGCGATGAGGTCGACACGGCGTCCGGTTTTGAGTGTGAACTCTGAAAGACTGCTTTCGCCATGCTCAGCTAGAAACCTAGTGACTCCGCGGAAAATTTCAGCAGCGCGATCTCGGGCCTGTGGGCTGTAGTTGGCAAAAGCAGACATTTAGGTAGTTTAGCACAGTTAGTGTGATGACAATGCACCAAAAAACGCTTTTAACGCTGGGGATCTAGGTCTGTTGCGTTGAGGTCCCAGTCGAAGCGGTGATCAGCTATAGTGTCCATTCGGTTAAGTTTTGATCTGAGCGTCGGCCCGGCATAGCGTCGCAAATGTTCAAGGATGCTTTTTTCAGAACTTCCGAAATCAGGCCAGAACCAAACATAAATACTTGAGATGATGAGTTTACCATCATCAATTAAAACTCCGCGGGCATTGTTGATAAAGTCCCGTGCGGCGGATTCGAGGGCCCGATTTACTGTTTCGCCGACAAAGGCGTCACGGCGTAGGTTTGGGGAGCCTATTGACGCGCGGTTAAGTGCATAATGGATTCGTGGATCCGTCCAGTTTGGGCGTAAAATACGGTGCTCAATATCATTAAGGCTCAGCTTTTCATCCTCAACTTTGATAAGCTTAGGTTTCCAAGGGCCATCGCTATAATCCCCGTCACCGAGATTGATTTGGCGAACACTGCCGACTGGATAATGTGTAACTATCACCTGTATTGTGAGAGCGTTGTAAAGGTTAATCCAATAGGCAAGCTGTTCCCAGCGGTTGAAGGCGGAGATGGGCAAAGCTGCAATATGCCTGATATACGCGTGCAACTGTTTTATGTCTGATGCGGAAATTCGGCTATAAGCGAATCGGTTCACGCCATCTGGAGACGCCCGCACATAAGACTTTAAGATTGCATCCCAGGCCGTATGATCAATTGTTCTCGTCGACTCGGGGTCATGCTTTTCCCAGCGGGGCCATGGGTCCGCATTTGGCGCAAGGAGTGCCTCTAACCAAAGAGCGCCAGTCAATAGCAAAAGACACGGGACAAGCAGAAGAACGCGTTTCATGTGCTATAGATCAGATAAGGTTTCGTATTATAGTCGTCCAAAAATTGGATGAGTTTAATTCGCAGATCCCAATCATTTAGCCTAAAATTAAAGCCATACGGATGGCACGCTGCTCTTTTCATTAAGCTCCGCCAAATATCGTTGGTTTACTCGGCGGAAGAGTAAACGTGGACTGCGAAAGGCAATTTCAGTGGCGATTTATATTACGCCTTCGCGTAATATCAACGTTCGCTATGAACTCCGCCTGTGGTAATATATATTGCCGCTGGCATTGGAGCAATTTCTGTGATCATGCGACGGGCTAAAACTTCGGGGCAAATACCGCGAGGTAATCCTTTTTTCAAAGACTGAAGACTCGAAGCTGCTTTTTGGGTGCGGTAAACGCGCTGACTGGAACACGATTTTGAAATCCTGGTGCGATATGCCGATCTTCCCTAAAAATTTCAAATTTAAACCAGTATTGTGGCGGGAGATTATCAATATAAGTGGACCGAAAGGCGAGTCATGAAAATTGCATCTTGTAGTATAGAAGTCCTCAAAATACCGGTGGAGAAAGCTTATCAAGCGGCTGGGCGCCCGGTTGATGCTAATTGGCATGTGCTCGCCCGTGTCCGAACAACAGACGGGACAGAAGGTGTAGGATATATCGTTCAGCCGCGAGGTGACCTGATTAGGACAATAGCAACCGGGGCCGAAGAGTTGTCGGCTTGTCTGACGGGAAAGTATATCTCCAACACAGAAGCGACTTGGTCGGCACTTACTGGTCAAGCTAGCTGGGTTGGCCCTGGTGGGTTGCTGCATTGGGCTTTGGCACCAATCGACATTGCAATTTGGGATGCATTAGGCAAGTCGCTGGGCCAGCCTATCTTTCGGCTTCTTGGCGGTTATCGAGACAAGGTCATTGCTTATGCTAGCGATTGCATGTGGCACAGTGTTCCGATAGATGATTTACAAAAATCGATCAGGGGATACGTGGATGCCGGTTATGGCGGCGTGAAGCTTCGCCTCAGTCACACTGCACCGCCGGGTGAACAAGCTGAGCGCGTGCGGCACGCAAAAGCTGCAGCAGGGCCAGATGTCGTTGTGATGGTCGATGCGACGGAAGGATGGAGTTACACGCAGGCAGTTGAGACAGGGCGGGCATTACAGGAGGCCGGTGCTGGTTGGCTTGAAGACCCGATTGACCATAGGGATTATGCTGGCCTGTCCAAGATTAGAGATATGTTTGATATGCGGGTCACTGGTGGTGAGCATTACTATACCGCTGCGCAGGTGCGTGATTGCCTTGAAGCAAGGGCCCTTGACGTCATGATTCTCGACCTGGCGCGGGTTGGAGGCATAACGCCATGGCGGAAACTGGCGGCGCTAGGCGAGGCATATAATATTCCGGTTTGCGGCCATGTTGTGCCGGAAGTCCATGTGCATTTGTTGGCTTCCGTTTCTGCCGGCCATATGGTCGAATATATGCCGCGCTCGACAGAGATTTTGGATAATATGCCAATCCCCGTTGAGGGAATAATGGCGCCACTAGATGCGCCGGGGCACGGATTGCGGCTTAACGAAGCGGCCGTGGCCAAATTCAAACTTTAACGCGAGAGGAAAACCGTGTGGCCGTAAAAGAGGAGATAGTTGCTTTTTCTGATGAAATGCTTACCTGGCGGCGGGATATACATGCTCATCCAGAGACAGCATTTCAGGAGACCCGAACGTCTGAAATCGTTGCAAATTTGCTCGAATCATTTGGTATTGTGGTGCATCGAGGACTGGCTACCACTGGTGTGGTCGGTACGCTGGCGGTCGGTAATTCGAACAGAGCGATCGGATTAAGGGCAGATCTCGATGCGCTAGATATTCTTGAGGAAAACACTTTTGATCACGCCTCCAAAAACCACGGGAAAATGCATGCTTGTGGTCATGACGGACATACTGCCATGCTTCTTGGCGCGGCGAAGTATCTGTCTGAGACGCGGAGGTTTAACGGAACCGTCCAATTCATTTTTCAGCCGGCAGAGGAAAATGAGGCTGGTGGGCGGGTTATGTGCGAGGAAGGCTTATTCGATCTATTTCCGGTGGAAGCCGTTTTTGGAATGCACAATCAGCCAGGTTTGCCGCTCGGCAAATTTGGGGTACGTGTTGGTCCTTCAATGGCTTCGGCCGACATGTTTGATATTGAGATTTCCGGCAAGGGTTCGCATGCTGCCCATCCGCATCAAGGCGCGGATCCAATTGTAACCGGTTCGGAAATCGTTACGGCGCTTCAACGGATTGTCTCGCGTGCGACTAATCCCATTGAGCCCGCTGTTATAAGCGTGACGCAGTTTCATGCGGGGACCAACACCAATGTTATCCCCGAGACGGCCTATATCAAAGGAACTTGCCGTGCTTTGAGCCGGCAGGTGCAGGATATGATCGAGGCCCGCATGGAGCAGATTGTAAAAGGCATTGCCGCCGCTCATGGCCTAATGGCTAAATTTAGCTATGATCGAAGATATCCCGTCTTGGTTAATACGCAGGATGAAACGTTTAAAGCTATCAAGGCTGCGCAAGCCGTAGTTGGACCTGACAGTGTGGCAATTGATCATCCGCCTACGATGGGGTCAGAGGACTTTGCATGGATGCTGCAGGAACGACCAGGTTGCTATATCCGCGTGGGTAATGGCGAAGGAGAAGACGGCGGCTGTGTTGTACATAATCCACATTATGATTTCAACGATGACGCAGCCGTTTATGGAGCTAGTTATTGGGCGGAATTGGTCGAGCAGGAACTTTCGCTAGGATGATTATTTCATCTAGACCAGCGCTGCGCAGGCTTCCTGTATTTTTTCACCACCCCGGATAAGATCTTCTTCTGGAGCCACGAAGCTTGCCCGAAAATATGGCGATAATCCATAGGCGTTACCCTGGACAACGGCAACGCCAACGGAATCAAGAAGGTACATCGTAAAGTCTTCATCGGTTTCAATCACCTTGTTGTTTGGCGCTTTCTTGCCGATGTTTCCGGCGCAAGAGCAGAAGATGTACATCGCGCCTTCAGGTAGATCGCACTGCAGTCCTGGGGCTTTATTGAGTTTTTCATAAAGAATATCTCGGCGGTACTGCAGGTTGGCGGTCCTCTCCTTTACGAACTCTTGTGGCCCCGTAAGCGCTGCTGCTGCTGCTGCTTGGCTCACAGCAGAGGAACCGGCAGTACTCTGCGACTGCATTTTTGACATGTTGGTGATAATGTCTTTCGGGCCACCTGCAAAACCTACGCGCCAACCAGTCATGGAATAGGCTTTCGATACGCCGTTGCAAGTTACCGTTCGGTCATAGATCGACGGTTCCACTGCTGCCAAAGTATGAAAGGTGCGCCCGTCGTAAATAAGGTGCTCATAGACATCGTCGGTGAGTATATAGACATGAGGGTTTGCCAGAAGAACGTCAGCTAGCGCTTTCAATTCATCAAGGGAATAGGTCGCTCCCGTCGGGTTGCTGGGTGAGCTAAATACTAGCCATTTGGTCTTGGCTGTAATGGCCTCGTCAAGTTGTTCTGGGCGCATCTTAAATAAATTATTTTGGCTGCAATCAACGATCACCGGTGTGCCACCCGCCAATTGCACCATATCGGGATATGAAGCCCAATAAGGTGCGGGAATGATAATCTCGTCACCAACAGAAACGGTCGCCATTAGGCAGTTAAATAGTATTTGTTTGGTGCCGGAGCCGACCGCTATTTGATCCATCCCATATTCTAGGTTGTTATCGCGTCTGAATTTTATTCGCGCCGCTTCACGCATTTCTGGTAGGCCGTTAATCGGTGTGTACCGGATTTCGTTAGCTTCCATGCATGCAATTGCCGCAGCCTTGGCATTGTCCGGTGTTGGAAAGTCTGGCTCGCCCGCTGTTAACTTTACGATTTCATGGCCGTCTGCGACCAAGTCTCGGACACGGGCCGAAGCGATTTGACTTGGTGACGGTTTAAAGCGACTCATACGCGGAGCGAATTCCATGATGGAGCCTTTCTAATAGAAGCTGCTGCCAAGTTTTTGAATATAGGACGGATCCTCGGGTGACCAGGGGGCGTTGCTCGGCTATACAATTTAATGTTGGGCATCGAATTACTCTGAATTGAGACTCAAACTAATAGAATGTACACTATATGGATTTCAAACCTTCTTATAAATTGACGGCTATACTTGTTTCTGTGTTCCTGGTTGCGAAGACAGCGAGCGCTGGCACGACAATAATGTCCAACGTCGATCCTATCTCCCTTTATGGAAACGAAATTGCATTTGATGTTTTTCGTAAAAACAAACGCGTGGGCGCACATAGGGTGCAGTTCCATCGAGAGGTGGCAGATCTTTTAGTTAATAGCAGCTTCGAGTTGTCCATTGCTGCCTTCTTCCTGACTTTGTATCAATTTTCATATGGCTCGAAGGCACGTTGGCGAGATGGAGCGGTTGAGTCGTTGGACGTTAAAGTTGATGACAATGGTGAAAAATTCTACCTCAAAGCGGATCGTCAGGGCGACGTAACGGTAATTCAATCCAGCGAAGGTCAAGGGTATTTTAATGGGCGCTTATTTCCAACAAACCACTGGGATGTGAGGGTCCTCAGTGAGTTACAAGTCTTGAATACACTGACCGGGAAAGTGAATAACGTGAGAATCGAGGTGCGCGGCCCAGAAAACGTTTCCACGGAACGTGGTAAAATCATGGCAAAACGATATAGGTATACCGGAGAGCTTGAAACAGACGTCTGGTATGACGAAGAAGGGCGCTGGGTAAAAATGCGATTTTTGGGAAAAGATGGCGTTCCAATTGACTATGTTTGCCGTCGCTGCCAGGGCTTCATATCAAAACAGCTAAATAAATGACGACCGGAAAAATTTCACGAATTATTTGGATAACTGGCGCTGGAAAGGGCATCGGCAGAGAACTCGCAAAGCATTACGCGGTGAAGGGTTGGACTGTTGCAGTTAGCGCTAGAACCCTTGTCGATCTCCACTCGTTGGCCTCTGAAATGCCAGTCGGTCGCGTCAAGGTTTTTCCGCTCGATGTAACGGATGGCGATGCGGTACGGGAGACCCTTCGCAAGATCGAAGACGAATTGGGTCCGTTGGACACGGTAATTTTGAATGCTGGGACGCACCTTCTCACAAACGCTTGTGCATTGTCGGTGGATGATATCCGCCATCTCGTAGACACTAATTTTATGGGGACGGTGAATGGTATCGCGGCGGTCCTTGAAGTCTTTAAAGGCCGCTCTCGTGGCCATATTGCCGTTGTCGCTTCGCTCGCTGGTTATCGCGGATTACCAGGAGCTGCCGCATATGGCGCAACGAAAGCTGGGCTTATTAATTTTTGTGAAGCGATGAAGCCAGACCTTGAAAAGATCGGTGTTAAGTTAACCCTAATCAATCCGGGATTTGTTGATACACCGCTTACGGCAAAGAACGATTTTCCGATGCCGTTTTTAATGAACGCCGAGGATGCTGCATTACGTATTGCAAAAGCACTGGATAAAACTGTTTTTGAAATCACCTTCCCGAGACGATTGGTGTTTTTTATGAAACTGCTGCGCATATTGCCGGACCGATTGTTTTTCATGCTAACGCGTCGGATGCTTCGCGAATGAACGAGGCTCATGATAACTACCGCCAGTACCTTGAGAATTTGTCTCTCGAGACGTTAAACAATCTTTCTTTGTACGTAACGCAGGATGTCTGTTTTAAAGATCCGTTTAATAATGTCCGGGGCGTGGACGCGATGGGGCAAATTTTCCATCACATGTTTAATAACATGCAAACGGTTAAATTTAGGGTACATAATATTGCTTCGGAGGGACAAGTTTGTTTTATGTCCTGGCGCTTCGAAGGTAAGCTTCGTGGAAAAGGCTGGGCGTTCGATGGTGCCAGCGTTATACGCTTTGCCGACGACGGTCGCGTGGCAGAACATACTGACTATTGGGATGTTGGACGGGATTTTTATGAACATTTCCCAATTATTGGAACGCTACTCGCCTTTCTGCGCCGTCGGTTATCGGCGTAAAAGACGGCATTGCAGCCGAGGTGGATTTTTTGGCTGTTTTTTGGAAAAATAAAGCTACTTCTCCAATTTCAATGCCAAATTTACTGACACGCGCACGGTTCACAAGCACTCCGGTTTCCTGCAAAAACATCCAGTCGTTAAAGTGAACGCGCAATGTACTGCTTCCAACTTTTAAATCCATATCATATCGCCAATTAAGTGCGTTACCATAGGCTTGTCCGGTAGCTACACCAATAACGTCGGCTGCCCGACCTTCATAACGATGGTCGTCAATCTTTTGAATTGTCCAAATGCGCCGGTCCTTTTCACCATCCCGATAGGTAAAATGTTCGTCAAGAACAAGCGTCTGACCGTCCCACTTGCCTTCAATATCAACGACAAATTGTCGACGTAAATTACCGAATCGATCTTCAAAAATACCCCAGGCGCGCGTTTGACCTAGAAAATAATTTTCAATTCTGAGAACCGGTTTAGTTCCAGAAAAATCAGTTGGTTTCATATTTGTGCATCCGCTTAGCACGCTTAAGGCAAATATCACAATGCCGACCTTCGCGAGCATCTATAAGTCTCCTAGTTTCGGTGTCTGCTTCTGCCGTGCTAGCCTTCGCTGTATCGCGAGCTGAACATTTGCCGTTAAAGGAAATTTCCAAACCATCGAAACAACCACCAATTTTATTACGACCGGAATGAGTGCATAGATTACAAGTAAGGCAAATCGCCCAGCTTCGCTAGGAGCTAAAGGGTCGAAACCGACATATCCAAGGCTTGGCAGGGCCAAACCGACAGCGGTAGCTAGAGCCAATTTTGTGCTCATGCCCCAGATTGCAAACTGTAAGCCAGTCTGTGCGTTACCGAAATGGTACTTAGCGTAATCAATTACGTCGGCCTGTATTGCGGGTGGCAGGGATAGATCTGCGCCAAGCGCCATCCCGGTCAGTACACATACGATGCCGAAAATATAAAATGCACCCATGTTGATCCATGGCACCGAGATGAAGGCTATGCAGGCAACGAGCATTCCACAACACCAGGTTTTATGTTTGCCATAACGGCCGCTCAAGCGGAACCATAAGGGGATCGAAAAGATTGCGGCCGCAAAATAGAGTAGTATGAAGATGGGTCGAATGTTAGCCTCTACCCCCAGGCCATACTCAAGGTAAAGGAAGAACAACGCGGCCGGGATGCCGTTGGCGATGCCGTTCATAAACCATGCAAAGAGCAATCGCAAAAACAAATGGTTTCTTCTGAGAGTCCGGAGGTTATCCAAAAGCGTTGGGTTTGTTTGAATATTTCGAATTTCTGACCCGTCATTGCGTTCCGGAACTAGCCATAGCAAGAGCGGAATAACAACGATCCCAAGCGCGATAGCTGCCCAGGCAATAGCACCAATAGATTCCCTTTCTGACCAGCCAAGCGATACGGCCACGGCGCCGAGCAAGCCGGCACCTAAAACGCCCAATAACCCAAAAGCTTCCCGCCAAGCCGTAATTCGCGTCCGCTCATTGTAGTCTGAGCGAAGTTCTGCGCCCCATGCCAGGTAGGGGACAGAAACCATTGTCCAACCCGTATAAAGAACCAACGACCAGGTTAGCAGATACTCGCCGCTGATAACGGTTGAGGGGTTTAGAATCTTGTGTAGACCAAATCCCGCGATAATTGCGCCCGCGGCAATCAATGGTTTTCGGCGCAAACCAAAAAGGCTTAAACGATCGCAAAGAATGCCAACTAGCGGGTCCGTAATCGCATCAAATAGCCGGGCGACCAAAAGTATATAGCCTGTCGTCACTAGGCCGATGCCGAGTTGCACGCCATAGAGGGTTGGGAGATGGATATAAACTGGGATTGTCGGCAGTGCGACAACAAACGCGGGCAACGCATAGGCCAGAAGTTGTAGGCTTTTGGCCGTAACTAATTCCTTAGCCGTCATCTATGTTGGATGGTGAATTGGGCGACGTCGATCTTGCGTGTCTCGAAGCCAACCTCGGAGTAGCACAGATAGTAGAGCCACATACGCCGGAAGCGTTCATCGAACCCGAGACGCTTAATCGAAGGCCACGCCTCTAGAAATGCGGCCGTCCAGCGGCGTAGAGTTTCGGCATAGGATGGCCCGAAGAAATGCTTGTTCGTTATAGATAGTTTTTGTTTGGCGGCATTGTCTGCAAATCTTTCAGGGCTCGGTAGCACGCCTCCTGGGAAGATATAATGCTGGATAAAGTCCGGCGTCTGCCGATAGGCGTCGAAGCGTTCGTCTTCAATGGTAATGGTTTGGACTGCAGCCTTTCCCCCAGGTTTAAGGCACTTTTGGAGGGTGTCAAAATAGACCGGCCAATGCGTGATCCCGACGGCCTCGAACATTTCAATCGACACGATCCTATCGAAAGTGCCATCAACCTCGCGATAGTCTTGCAGGCGAATATCTACGCGTCCGGCGAGGTCTGCTTTTTCCATTCGGGTTCGTGCATATTCCGCCTGCTCTGTCGAAAGTGTTAAACCCGTGATTTCGCATCCATATTTTGACGCCGCAAATTCGGCGAAACCACCCCAACCACATCCTATTTCCAGCACCCGGTCTCCCGGTTGAATATCCAACGTTTCTGCCAGGCGGGCATATTTTCGGTTTTGCGCAATTTCCAGAGGCTCATTCAAATCCTCGAACAAAGCGGATGAATAGGTCATCGTTGGATCGAGCCACGGCTGGTAGAATGCATTCCCTAGGTCGTAATGGGCAGCTATATTTCGCTGACTGCCACGAAGTGTATTGGCCCTTAAGGCATGCCGGATCCGCCCCTGTAGCTGCGAAATCCAGCTCGAACAAAGAGCATCTGATAGTGCTGCGAAGTTAACGGCTCCAACAGTCAATAATGCTGAAAGGTTTGGCGTCTCCCATTCGCCACTTAAATAGCTCTCGGCCAGGCCTAGGTCGCCAGCAAATAGCATTCTTAGAATTAGTTTTGTGTCTCTAATTTGCAGTATAGCTTCCGGGTTTATTTCTCCTTGACTGAAGATCTGTCTGTGTCCCGACGGGAACTCGATTGTGAGTTGACCGCGTTCAATTTTATTGAACCACCGTGTCATTAGGCGCTCCAACGGTGCTATTCGGATGGGCTTTACAGAGGTCTCTATTGTGTGATGGATTCTGTTGGCCGATGGTTCCATCTCTTCTATTCCTTGCGTTAATTCTTGTCGAGTTGGCCGACACTGCTATCCACAGGTCGAACGGCTGGTGTATGTGGAAACACGCGCAGTCCTTTTGCCCACAATAACAGCGCTTCCCAATGAATTGCTGCAATCACTTTTACTGTAAGGAATGGGAAAGCTAATAGACATCGCGCGAGTGTGCCTCGTGTAAGAGAGGTGCGTGTACCGTTAAATGCGGCGGTGAATAGCAGTCCATCAGCGTCTTCTTGGCGGATTGCGATATTAAGCCGATCGCCTGGTGGCATGACTCAGAAGTGGTAGGTTGCCGACATTTCCATAAAGGGCGAAACATAGAGCATCTTTTTGCAACTCTGTTTAATAACCGCATAGTCGGTGCAATCTACCCCGATGACATACACATGACGTTCATTGAAGGTGTTGCAAACCTCGTAGAGTATGGCAATGAGGTCGCCGTTGGCGCGATAGCAAAAATAGACACTTAATGGGTTGAACACATACCCAAATATTCGCGGATAGCAAAGCAGCTTAATAGTGCCAACATCTAACTCGAGCCCCGCTTCGCGCAAACGGGTTTCTACCCAAGGTCGCAAAGCCGTGCCCGTGGTGGGACCATGATCCTTGTCATAAAACGAGAGGATTGCCGGCCGATTATATCCAAATAAGATGCCCAGACGGTTAAGCTTGGGTAACTCTTCGAGATCGATCAGGAGCGTAAAGACGTTGTATTGCAAACGATGTCTTTTTGGTCGAAGTCGTTCGTGGACCACTTGTCCACGGTAAATTGCGGAGTTGTGCGTCATGCAGTGGCTACCGGGAGCAATGCGTCAAGATGGAGCCTATCATTCATATTTGGCAGATCCCACGGTCGTGCTTCTCTGCCAAGTTCTTCTGCGACAGCCAAGCCTGATTGCAGCGCGTCCTCATGGAATCCCGCGCCGAAATAGCTACCGCAATACCACGTATTACGATGGCCCTGGAGCGACCATAGCTTGGCCTGTGTTGAAAGAGCATGGGTATCAAAGAATGGATGCGCATATTCGAATTCGCGGATAATACTTTCTTTCTTGGGCTCGCGAATCGGATTTAAAGTGAGAAAGAATTGTGTATCGAGTGCAAGCGACTGAAGACGGTTTAACCAGTAGGTGACACAAAGTTGGTGTTTATCGCTCTCGTTTTGGTTTCCAATGAAGTTCCAACTCGACCAAACCCGGCGCCGTTTGGGCATAAACGCAGGGTCGCTGTGTAAGACGGCTCTATTACTTGTATACTGCCATCTGCCAAGAAGGGTCTGTTCGTGTCGATTGCTATCACTTAAAAGTCGAAGTGCTTCATCGGCGTGAGTGGCGAGAACAATATGATCAAACGATTTAAAATTTCCGCTCGTATCTTCCACTAAAACCTTGTTAAAGGTTCGCTTAATAGACTTTACGCCACCGAAAAGGATTTGGCTCCGATACCCTTCAGTGAGGCGGTTTACGTACTCGCGACTTCCGCCGTCAACGGTGCGCCACTGAGGACGAGCTGTTAAGGCTAGAAGGCCGTGAGAATCAAAGAAACGCACAAAAGCCTGTGCGGGATATGCCTTCATTTCCGAGGCAGTTGTTGACCAAATGGCGGCGCCCATCGGCAGCAGATGGTCATTAATAAAGCTGTCTGAAAAATTTTCTTGCGTAAGATAGTTACCAAGGGTCAAGCCGTCATACGCTGGGTTATCGAGAATTGATGGTGCATTTTTGTAAAAAGAAAATATGCCAATAAGCATGCGCCAAAAGCGCGGACGGAGGGCGTTTATTCGTTGACCGAAGATACCATTTAAATTCGTACCTGAATATTCAAATCCACCCGACTCTAAAGAGGCCCCAAACGACATCTCTGCAACCTTAGTAGAAACCCCGAGGTGTTTAAAAAGGGCTGTCAAATTTGGATAATTAAGCTCGTTGTATACAAGGAACCCTGTATCGATGGGTGTTAAACCTTCTGGAGTGGGCACGTCAACGGTATTGGCGTGACCGCCGATGGTGTCTTTTGCTTCGTAAACCGTTACTTGGTGGTTCTTGTTCAACAACCACGCCGAAGACAAGCCAGCCACGCCGGCGCCAACGATGGCGATGTTCAATTTCTTTTTGTGAGTGACGTCGTTGGAGTTCAATATTGATGTCCAAAAGTTTAGGTTATGAACCAAAGTCAAAGAATCTTACGGCGATTACACACTCAATGGAT
>MDTE01042223.1_pt1 | contig 24789 bp, 17 predicted proteins | sample 811231 | NCBI WGS metagenome assembly MDTE01 (sample SAMN05326651, study PRJNA326480) | marine metagenome | isolation source: seawater | place: Indian Ocean: Red Sea | collected 2010 | reverse complement strand
ATCATTAGCGGCGTCGAGGATGGTTTGTTTGAGCATGAGGCAAGGGAATCGAGTTTCAGTGAGATTGAATCATATAAAAAACTTTGTAATATAAAGATAAGAAGGGCTCGATGTGAACCCCGTTGGAAGGAGGGTGATCTTGGTTTTTTAGAGGCGAAACCCAGGATGGGTGGCTTCGCTGGTGAAGACCTACTCCAACGAGGCCCTGGTCTCCTCTGGCGGTCGCTCCGCTGAAGGCTTAGGCAAAGAGGCGCCGGACAATCTGGCCATGAACGTCTGTCAATCGGTAATTGCGTCCTTGGAATCGATAGGTCAGGCGGGTGTGGTCAAATCCCAGAAGGTGGAGGAGGGTGGCGTTCAAATCATGGATGTGAACGGGATCCTTGACGATGTTATAGGAAAAATCGTCCGTCCGACCGAAGGTGAGTCCTCCTCGGATGCCTGCGCCTGCCAGCCAAATCGAGTAACAGCGGGGATGGTGATCTCTTCCGTAGTCATCTCTTTTGAGCGTTCCTTGGGAATAAACGGTTCGTCCGAATTCACCTCCCCAAATGACCACGGTCTCATCCAAGAGACCGCGTTCTCGGAGTTCTGTGAGTAAGGCGGCGGAAGCCTGGTCGGTGTCGGCGCATTGAGTTCTGAGACCGGCCGGACATTTGTTGTGTTGGTCCCAACCCCGATGGTAGAGTTGGATGAATCTGACCCCTCGTTCGGCCAGTCGCCTGGCAAGGATGCAGTGGGCGGCAAAGGTTCCGGGTTTTTTGGATTCGGAACCGTAGCGATCGAAGACGGTTTCCGGCTCGCGGGAGAGATCCGCCAGTTCTGGAACCGAGGATTGAAGGCGAAAGGCCATCTCGTATTGTTCGATGCGGTCCGTGATGACGGGGTCCCGTTGCTCTTTGAACTTAATCCGGTTGAGCGTTGCCAGATCGCGAAGCATTGCCCGACGGCGAGATCGGGTGATTCCTGCCGGGTTGGACAGGAAGAGCACGGGATCTTTTCCAGGGCTGAAACGGACCCCTTGATGTCGGGTGGGAAGAAAGCCGGATCCCCACATTCGCTCATGGAGGGGTTGGGCGTTGGTGGGGCCGCTGGGGCGAGAAATCATCACGACGAAGGCGGGGAGATTCTCGTTCTCTGCCCCCAGGCCATAGGAGGCCCATGCCCCGAAGGAAGGGCGGCCGGAAAGGGGATGCCCTGTTTGAAGCAATGTCATGGCGGGATCGTGGTTGATGGCTTCGGTGTGGAGAGAGCGGACGAGGCATATCTCATCGGCATGCCGAGCGGTGTGGGGAAGGAGTTCGCTGAGATGCATGCCGGAGTCGCCGTGTCGGTGGAACCGAAAGAGGGAGGGGGCGATCGGGTGGGTTTCCTGATGGGCGGTCATCCCTGTCAGGCGTTGGCCGCGACGGACTGAATCCGGAAGTGACTGGCCAAAGCGGGCCTTGAGATGGGGTTTGTAGTCGAAGAGATCCAACTGCGACGGCGCCCCGGCCTGAGTCAACCAGATGACTCGTTTGGCCTTGCCCGGGAAGTGGCTTGAAGCCCTTCCATGGATGGGGTTAAGGAGCGAGGCGAGTGCAGCGACACCGATGCCGGATGTCGTGCTCGACAGGAATTGCCGGCGAGCCATCCTGGCGGCTTCATGGGGGATGGCATCATTCACGGGTGATCGTTTCATCGAGATTGAGGAGGATGCTGGCAGCGATCGAGTAGGCAGCCAATTCCGTCGGGGCGATGGTTGTGGGAAGCGGGGTTCGGCCGGTTTCGACGAGCGCTTGGGCGTCCCCTGGAAAGGCCTGAAAATCGGCCAGACTGCGCTGAATGGTCGCCTTAAGAACGTCCAGTTCAGCGTTCTGGGGTGGTCGCCCCAGGGTTCGGCGGAACCCGTAGTCGAGGCGGTTGCCGAACTCCGATCCCCCGTGTTCGATCATTTCAGCGGCGAGGACTCGACTCGCTTCGACAAAGGTGGGGTCGTTCATGAGGTTCAGTGCCTGCATTGGCGTGTTGGTCCGACTTCGTTTCACCACGCAGGTTTCCCGAAAGGGAGCGTCGAACGCCAACAGGGCAGGATTGGGGACCGAACGTTTCCAATAGCTGTAAAGGGTCCGTCGGTACAATCCGGCGCCCTGATCTTCACGGTAGGTCTTCGCCCCCTTCCCCGCCACGACCTGCTCATATAAGCCAGGCGGGTGGTAGGGTCGCACCGATGGGCCGCCAATGGTCGTGAGGAGGAGACCGGAAACGGCCAGGGCCTGATCGCGAATCGCCTCGGCTTGGAGGCGGTAGCGTGGGGTGCGACTGTAGAGCCGGTTTCCTGGGTCGCGTTCCCGGGCGCCGGCCGGGACGCGGGAGCTCTGGCGATAGGTGGCGCTCGTCACCATCAAGCGGACCAGGGCCTTGACGTTCCATCCGGACTCGACAAATTCCACGGCCAGCCAGTCCAGCAGTTGCGGGTGGGTGGGTAACGCGCCTCGCGTGCCAAAGTTTTCCGGTGTTGCGACCAATCCTTTGCCGAAGAGACGTTGCCACAGTCGATTGACGGTGACGCGGGCGGTCAGTGGATGGTTGGGGTGAATCAGCCACTTGGCCAGTCCGAGCCGGTTGCGTGGCCAGTCCGCTTCCATCGGGGGGAGTGAGAGGGGGGTTCGCGCGGTGACCGGTTCTCCGGGTTGGTCGTAGGCACCCCGCACCAACACATGGGTTTGCCGAGGTTCGGAGCGTTCTCGCATGATCAGCGCGGTTGGGATTTCGAGATCAACCTCATCGATCCGCGTCGAGAGTGCCTCCACCTCAGTTTCGAGTTGCTTCCGTTCAGGAGAATCCTCCGCGGCGGCTGAAAGCGCTCGTTTTCGCTCCCCTAACCGTAACTTGAGTTGATCTCGCTTGGATTCGAGTTCTGGGGCGGGGAGTTGCAGCATGGGAGGATTGTTTCGGCGAATGGGGGCACCGTAGTTTCCGCGCCCTTGTTCCTCGATATGATGAAAAAAAGCGTAAAAGGAGTAATAGTCTTTTTGAGTGAAGGGATCGAATTTGTGGTCATGACAACGGGCGCAAAGGAAGGTCTGGCCGAGCCAGATGGTTGCCGTGGTTTCGACCCGATCGGCGCAATACTCCGCGAGGAATTCCTCCGGGATAATGCCGCCTTCCTCGTTCATCATGTGATTGCGGTTAAACCCGGTCGCAATGAGTTGCGGGAGCGTGGGACGGGGCAACAGATCACCGGCCAATTGTTCAACGGTGAACTGATCGAAGGGTTTGTTTTCGTTGAAGGCGTTGATCACCCAATCTCGCCAGGCATAGGTCTCACGATCCCGGTCCACCTGGTAGCCGTTGGTGTCCGCGTAGCGGGCGGCGTCCAACCAGTCGACCGCCATTCGTTCTCCATAGTGGGGCGATTCCAGCAAACGGCGGACGAGGGTTTCGTAGGCGAGGGGCGAGGCGTCGCCGAGATACTGGGTTCCCTCGGCCAAAGTCGGTGGAAGGCCGGTGAGGTCGAGGCTCAGTCTCCGAATCAGGGTGGGACGGTCGGCCTCCGGGGAGGGTTGCAGCCCAGCGGTGGAGAGGTCTTTAAGAATGAAGTGGTCGATCGCGTTTCGTGGCCATCCGGGGTTGCGGTCCGCGAGGGGAAGAGCAGGGCGACGGGGGGGATCCCAGGCCCAATGGGAATCATAGGGGGCTCCGGTTTCAATCCATTTTCGAAGCCGCTGTTTTTGCTGGCGCGTGAGCACGCGGTTGCTAGTGGGCGGAGGCATTCTTTCCTCTGGGTCGTTGGATTCGATCCGCTGAATCAGAAGACTGCGTTCCGGATCTTCGGGGGTGATGACCCGACCGTGGTCCCGGGCGAGAAAGGCATTTTCCGGGAGGTCGAGACGAAGGTCCGCCTTTCGTTGTTGGGAGTCTGGACCGTGGCAGGGATAACAGTGCTCTGAGAGAATCGGTTGAATATCGCGGGCGAAGGCAAGATCGCTGCCGTCTCCCGAGGCGTGAATGGCGTCGAAGAGAATCCAAGGAAGCAAGAGGGGAAGAATCTTCAAGACACCCGGAGAATGAGGCCATGAGAGGGGCTCCCGCCGGTCGGTTTCGATGCTGGTGCGCTCTCGTGTGGTCATGGGGGAATGATCGGATCTCGTTGGTCACCCGATCATGGAATGAGCGACATGCCCCTCGACGTCGGTGAGGCGAAAGTCGCGGCCCGCGTGTCGGTAGGTCAGGCGTTGGTGATCCAATCCCATCAGGTGGAGGATGGTGGCATGGAGATCATGAACGTGCATGCGATCCTCCACCGATTGGAAGCCGAATTCGTCGGTTGCCCCGTAGGCCATTCCACCCCGGGTGCCGCCGCCGGCCATCCACATCAGGAAACCGTGGGGATTATGGTCGCGGCCGGTTCCGTTTTCACTGACCGGGGTTCGCCCAAATTCACCGCCCCAGATGACCAGCGTTTCATCGAGAAGTCCCCGGGACCGGAGGTCTCCCAGGAGGGCGGCGATGGGGCGGTCAATCTGGGCCGCCAATTGCTTGGTATTGCGATGGTGATGGTTGTGGGTGTCCCAAGGCTGGCCATGGCCGTAGTAGACCTGGATGAATCGCACTCCGCGTTCCGACAATCGTCTAGCCAGGAGGCAGCCGTTGGCAAAATGGCCGTCGCCGTATCGCTCTCGGACGGGGGTTGGCTCGTGCTCGAGATGGAACGCCTCGGTCGCTTCGAACTGCATGCGGTAGGCCGTCTCCATCGCTTGAATCCGGCCTTGCAGGGCGGCGGTGTCGGCGGGGTGAGCCTTTAAGTGTTCCTGGTTGAGGGCTTGAAGGAGATCGAGTTGACGGCGTTGCTGGCGAGGTCCGTGGCGCTCATTGTGTAACCAGGGGACCATGGCTTTCGGATCCAGGTTGCTGTGGTTGAGGTAGACCCCTTGGTGTTGCGCAGGCAGAAACGCGCTGTTCCAAAGAATGGAAAACCGGACAGGACGACCGGGGCAGAGCACGACGTAAGCCGGGAGATTGTTGTTTTCACTCCCGAGGCCGTAGCTGAGCCAGGCCCCCAGGCTCGGCACTTTGGGTGTCATCGTTCCGTTGTTCATGAGGAGCAGGGCGGGACCGTGGTTGGGGTTGTCCGTGTACAGCGATCTCAGGATGCAGAGTTGATCGGCAAAGTGGGCGGTTCGAGGAAGCAGTTCGCTGATGGGGAGGCCGCTCTGGCCGTGCTGCCGATACCCAAAGGGGACGGGGAGAAGCCCGCCGGTGGGACGTTCTGTCTTTAGTTCGACGCCCTTCGGACGCTGGCCCTCATAGCGTTTGAGGGACGGTTTCGGGTCGAAAAAATCGGGGCCGAAGGGCCCTCCGTTCATGAAGAGATGAATCACTCGCTTGGCACGGGGCGCGAAATGAGGTCTGAGCGAAGCATCGGCTCTCATCGCGGTCGCCAGGCCCAAGGCCCCCAGACCGGCTCCCATCCGGGCAATGGCCTCGCGTCGATGGATTCTTCGGTGGGGCTTCATTATTCGATGAACAAGAACTCATTTCCCGCGAGCAGGCTGTGGGCATATTGGATCCAAGCCTCCCGGGAGTCGGTGGCGCTGTCGAGGAAGCGGAGCGCGAGTTGCATCTCGGCATCGGTGGGAACTCGCTGAAAAAGGTGGCGATAGCCCCACTCGATTCGTTGTTCCGTCGCGAGGGCTGATTTTATCAGTCGGTCGGCCAGTGCCGCCGCTCGCTCGTGAAGAAAGGGCGCGTTGAGACTGAAGAGTTGTTGCAGGGCCGTGAGCGTGGGGGTTCTTTTCGGCGAGTGGGCCGTGGGGTCGGGGAAATCATGAACCCTCAGGATTTGACTGAGATCTCGTCGGTGGACGGTTCCGTAGATGGTTCGGCGAGCGTTCTTGGAGTCGCTCAGATCGACCGATGGCCCTCCCGTCCGAGAGTCGAACGTTCCCGTCACGAGGAGCATGGCATCGCGCCATGCTTCGATTTCAAGACGCTGGGCATCCATCCGCGCCAGGGACAGGTTGTTCGGATCCAACTGGTGGGAGCGGGGATTGTCGTTGCCTTGTTGCCAGGTGGCCGATGCGAGAATCTCTCGGTGGAGCCATTTCAAGGACCAGCCATGCTCGACGAACCGGTAGGCCAGATCATCGAGCAGTTGGGGGTGGCTGGGCGGTTCGCCGGAATGGCCCAGTTCCGACGGGGTGGTGACCAAACCCCGACCAAAGTGATGTTGCCATATCCGATTGACGATTACCCGCGATGACAGGGGAGCCGCCTCCGTGACGATCGCCTGGGCCAGTTCGAGTCTGCCGCTGCCCGAGGTCAATCGACGAGGCTGGTCTGAATGCCCCGGGAAAACGCCGAGGAATCGTCGTGGTACAAGGGCCCCCGGACGATTGGGATTGCCCCGGCGATGAAGGTGGAGATCCCGCGCTTGCCGGTCTTGGAGCACGAGCTTGGTGCCGTGGCCCCCGTCTGCGGGTTCAACATACAAGGCGGAATCCAGGACGCCATTGACGGTGGGGGCGTGATAGTCCGGGGTCGATGTCTTGATCTTGAGAATGTCTCGGCTCAGACCGGTGATCTTGGTTTCGATCGCCGAGCGTTCGTCCTTTGAAAGGTCGTTCGCTTTGACCTTATTCTCGAGTTTGACTCGCTGCTCCTCCAGTCCGGCGACGGTTTGACGAGCGGTTTGGATGGGGGCCCAACGACGGGCCTTCATCATGGGGCGGTCGGCGATCCGCGTACTGGCGAAGACCCCGGCAATGGCGTAGTAGTCCCTTTGGGTAATGGGATCGGTCTTATGGTCGTGGCACCTTGCGCAACCCAGGGTGAGCCCAAGAAAGGTTCTGCCGACGGCGTCCATCCGCTCTTCCCACTCATCGGCGACGGTGGTCTTGATGACTTCCGGGGGAAGTTGAAGTTCCTTCCAGTAGGTGGGGCTGAGGCCAAGGAATCCCAGCGCCGCATTGTCGCGGGGGTCACCTCCTTCGATCAGGTCGTTCGCCAATTGTTGGATGACGAATTCTGGGTAAGAAAGATCTCGATTCAGCGCCGAAACCACCCAATCGCGATAGCGCCAGGCCACGTCGCTCAGCTTGAGCCAGGAAGCGGTCTTGTCCGTGTAGCGGGCTAGATCCAACCAGTGTCGAGCCCATCGCTCCCCGTAGTGGGGTGATGCAAGCAGGCGGTCAATCTCTTCGTGGACGGCCGTTGCGAGGTTGATTTGGGCGCGAGCCCGGAAGGATTCCCACTGTGCCGGCGATGGGGGCAACCCGATGAGATCAAAGGAGAGGCGTCGTTGCAGCCGTCGAGGGTCGGCGGCGGGTGATGGGGCAAGCCCGGTGGCTTCGAGTCGGGCCAGGATGAAGGCATCGAGACGGGTTTGAATCCAGTCCTCCCGCTCGGTTTTCGGAAGGGGTTGCGGCTGCAGCGGGCTGAAGGACCACGGATTGGCGGAGCTTGGCCCGTCGGCCCAGACGCGAAGCGCTCCCACCAAGGCAAGGAGGATGATCAGCCGGTTCATCGGTGGGGACTTTAGGGGGATAGACGTTCCCCGGCAAGCTTCCGCCGATGAGAGGTGGCCGCTTCCATGTCAGTCCCGACTCAACGTCCTGGAGTGCCCCCTGGTTGGGGATTGAGTTTCCAGACGCTTGCGGCGGAAGCGGCAGCAAGGGGTGGCATGAGTTGAATTGATTGGCCGATCACATCGAGATGTGGAGCCTCCCGCGTGGAATAGTGGACCGAGTGAAGGGGACGGCCGTCGGAGCTCTCGACGCGGAGCGTTTCGCCCCGGTTCGACAAGGCTCCGGCGAACCAGCCAAAGACTTCCGTCCGGGGATAGCGCCTTCGAAAGGCCTCCGGGTCCTCTGCCGAGGCCAGCACGATTCGTTCTCCAGGGGCCAGTTGAGCGTGGAGGCCGAATTGAAAGTCGAGGCCCTTGATGTGATGCCGCGATAGATCAAGCTCGAGGAGGCCGTGGTTTAGAAGCTCGACAAACTCATATTCTCGGCCGCCGAGAGGCTGGAACATGATTTCGGTGAATTGGAGAGGGAAGGGGGCTTCGTCTGGGGCGAAACTTGCCTTTGCAAGGGCGCTCCATTCTCCATTGGAGGACGTTCGCGCGAGAAGGGTGGTGGGCCCTTGGATGGCGATGGGCTCGCGGTAACGGTGTTGAGAGCGCTCCTTTTTCTCCAGGTCTCGGGGATCGCGTCCGTCGAGCGTGACGTAAATGTCGCCTTCTTTACTTGAAAGGCTGACGCTGGAATCGGAAGAAAGCGGTTCACCGGAATGACTGAACTGAGGCGCCCATTCGGATCGTTGAAGGTCGAGCGTTTTGAGCTGTGCCATGACGATGTCTTGGCGGTTGGGAATCCATTCGGATTCGATATAGGGGTTCAGATCCGGGAGGATCTGAAGCATGACGTTCCTGAGTTCTTCCGTTCGTTTTCTGAGGTTCTCCTTGCTCAGCGGCTGGCCTGGTTGAAAGTGTTGGTGAACACGATCGGCAAATCGAAGTCGAAACTCGTCGTTTCGAACCAACGAACGAAAGAGCCGAGCGATTTCGGCGGAGCTTGCGAGCGGACCCTTGGTCAGATTATTGGCGGTGTAGAGTCGCTGTTGGGGCCAGCGTTGCCGGGAGAGGCTGCCGATCCGTTTTCCTGGGGTGCCGAAGGCTCGTTCTGCGTCCCAGATGTAAAAGCGCCACTTGCCGCGAGGGGTTCGTTCTCGGGCGGCCCGCCAGTTGTTGTAGGGCCAATCGTCCATATCGACGTAGACGTTGAGCAGGATGTAGTCGATAAACGCATCGATATCGAGTTGTTGTCGGATTGCTTCGTAGACTTCGGGTTGTCCCGCATCGCGGTCGATTCCCAGCTCCAAGAACTGTCGCCAGGCCCGGTCGTCCCCCATCCGAACCTCGCCCCGTTGGGCGATAATGTCCCAGTCCGATCCACCGCCATGACGCGATTGCAGGAGGTTGGCGTCGATCCGTTCCACCGGATTGTAATATCCTTGATAGTCTCCATTCAGGAACAGCGTCGCCATCACCCCCTGGCTGGAGCCTTGCCCCATGTCGGCGTAGAGCCGGCGAATCAGTTCATCGACGATGAATGGATTGATCGGATCGTTCATGCCCGCGCGCAAGACAAGGTGTTCGAATTGAGTCTCCGGAATTTGGGGGATGAGGGGGTAGTTCAGTCGGTTCTGGCCGTAGGTTCCACGAAAGTAGAGACGAAAGGAGTATTTCCCGGTCGGGGGCGGGGTGTTCCGTCGGTGGTTGTGACGAATGTAATCCCCTCCCTGAATCCGGAGGCCCGCGTCAATTCGAAATCCTTTCTCGGCTTCGGCCTGCGGAATCCATTCGACGGAAACGGGGCGCTCCCACCTGGGCCCACGACGGATGGTGTTTCGGGGCTGGTCTTCCAGGATCCCCGTTCGCCCGAACAGATTCTCGGGGGCGCTCACCAAAGAAAGGGCCGGGAGGGATCGAATGGCTTCGGGCATCCCGACGAGGTAGGTGGCGGTCACAATGGGTGAGGACAGCGAGTCCGGGGCGAAAGCGGCCGCCCGGATGACCGTTGTTTCCTCGATTTGAATCGGGGCTTGGTAGCGGGTTCCGGCTGCCTGGGTGGGAACTCGGGCGTCGGTGGTGTACCGGATTTCGGCGTCGGGATCCGTTGTGGAAAGCGTGAGGCGAAACGGGGCGACGAACCCACCGGAGCGACTCAATTGGGGCGGCATGAGAATACGGGGAGTGGAAGGGCCGCCGTTTGTTTTCCCGGGACTGGGGGTTGACCAATATACCCAATCCCCGTCTGGGTTCGCGCCGTAGGCAAGATCGCCACGTTGCTCTGGGTAGGCCTTGATTTCGCTGACGGCCTGGGAGGGAAGAGAATGATCGGAGAGCCCGAGGTAACCTCCCCCGGCGCTGAGTCGAAAGTTGGTGTGGAGGTTTCCCTCAGGCGATGGTCGGTTCTTTCCTGAGGCGAAAATCACAATCCGTTGACCGGGATGGACGATTCGTTTTGGAAAACGCCATTTCCCGGGTTTTTTGGAGTCGTCGGTCAGGGCCCATCCCTCAAGGTTTTGGGCAATGGAATCGGCGTTCAACAGTTCAATCCAATCATGGAATTCCCCATCCTCATCCACCAATCCGGTTTGGTTGGATGCCATGAATTCTCGAATTTGGATGTTGGCCGGTGCGAGGTGGGGTTCGAGGGTGTAGTGCCATGAGGTGGGCCTCAGAGGGTTGGGTGGCTCCGCTCGGTCGGTGATGCCGGACTGCTCGACCAGAGCAACCTCGACCCGCCCAGGGCCGACCGGATCGAGCTCGATATCCCATGGTCCCGCTGAAAACCCTTCAACGGACCGGGGAGGGTGTCCATTGATTCGCAGGGACCTCGTCTCGAAGGTCTCCACCGGCTCACTGAACCAAAGTCGGATCCGTGGGAGGGACCCAAGGATCGATTCCGCCGGAGGTTGGATTCGAGCGATGATCGGTCGGGTTCGGTCGCGAATCTCGTAGGTCTTGAGTCGAGCCTCGCCGATGAATGGATTTGGGGGACGGGCGAAATCTTGGATCCGATGGGCTGAATCCCATTCGAGTGTGGCCGTGCCGTGATAGAGGGAGGGGTAGGTGAAGGTCCAGCGTTCCGCGTTCCCACTCACCCAGAGGGCCGGACTACCATTGACCCGAAGATCCTGGTTGGAGACGCCGTCGACCGGCTCGTTGAAGACCACCGTGATGGTTTTCAATTGGTCGATTTCGCTTGAATCGGGGGAGAGGTGAAGGATTGAAGGGGCTTGCTCATCCCGGGGGATTCCGATGAGTGAGGCGTCGATCAAAAAATCCGTGCTGGAGAGGCTGATATTGAAGCCCTGGATGGCGATCAAATTCCGACCCGGTTTGAGAAGGCTGGGGCCATCGGGAATCTCAAGGGTCTCGAATGATCCGGATTCGTGGGAATCGAAGGCGAGCGCCTTGGGGTTTAATTGGCGGGGGGCGTTGCGGTCGAGGGCCCGATTCCCGTTGATCCAGACGATGAAGCCGTCGTCGTAGTTGATGTGCAGATCAAGCGCCGCAAGATTCTCAACCTCACGAACCTCAAACCCTTGCCGGATGACCACCCCGGGGTAGCGGCGGGGCATGTCATCGAGTGTCGTGCCTCCGCTGCCGTCTCCATAGCGGAAGGGCGCGGGGCCGATGGGCCATTGGGCCACATTATAGTCGGGTTGCGTCCACGTGCTCATGACCCGGGGCGATAGATCACGGCTCTTGAGGTAGTGCCACTGGGATCCGGGTTCGACGAGGACGAGAGGTTGGGCCGACGAGGCCACCAGCGGGAAAATGCAAGTCAGGATGTGCCGGAGCATCGAGTGCATAGTGTCGTACTTTAGCGATCGACTTTCGGGTCTGTCGAGCCTGCGTGGCTGCGCCTGAGATATCCGGGAAAACCCCAGGGAAACGAATTGGTCTTCACGGGAGCTTCAACAAACCTTGCTAAGCCGGCGCCGGCATTCTTAACTGGGTAAGTGGAATCACGAGTGATGAGTTGGGGGAGCGGGAAGGGGTTGGCAGGGTTGGCGGGCGCCGGGCTCACTGCGATGGCGGCGTCAACGGCCGTTGTGGGTGGGTCGGTCCCGATGACGACCTTTTCCGAGCATGTTGCGCCAATTGTTTTCAAGAACTGCAGCTCCTGCCATCGTCCCGGTGAAGCGGCGCCGTTTTCGTTTTTGACCTACGACGATGTGCGGAAGCGGGGTCGATTGATTGTCTCCGTGATCGAGGATCGTTTCATGCCGCCGTGGCATGCCGAAACGGGACCCCTAGAGTTCCTAGGCGAGCGTCGGTTGAGCGAGGAGGAGATCCAGACCATTTCAACCTGGGTGGAGAGCGGGATGGCATTGGGAGATCCGAAGGCGATGCCACCGGTTCCTGATTTTCCGGTCGGTTGGCAGTTGGGCGAACCGGATTTGATCGTGCGGATGGATGAGGCCTTTGAGGTTCCGGCCGAGGGGCCGGATATCTATCGCCACTTCGTTCTGCCTCTGGATCTGCCTGAGGACAAGTGGGTCACGGCAATCGAATTTCGTCCGGGGGCCCGAAGCGTTGTTCATCATTGCTTGTTCTTCACGGATACGACGGGGCGGGCTCGAAAGGCGGATGCCGCGACCCCTCTGCCGGGGTTTACCCGGATGGGAAGCGCGCTGCGCGGCAGCGGGCGATTGGGGGGATGGGCCGTTGGTGGCAATCCCCGCTTATTGCCGGAGGGGCTTGCCCAGCGTTTGCCGAAGGGGGCGGATCTCGTGCTTCAAACTCATTTTCATCCATCGGGAAAGGTGGAGAAAGAGCAATCAACGGTTGGATTATACTTCACGGAAAAGGCCCCAAAGCAATCCTTCGCCGGCGTCCAGTTGCCTCCCTCTTTTGGGGCCTTATCGGGACTGGATATTCCAGCGGGTGAGGCAAACCATGCCTTGACCGATTCCTTCGTGCTGCCGGTTGATGTGAAAGCCTTCGCGGTGAGCGCCCATGCCCACTATCTCGGAAAGGACATGGTCATGACGGCAACATGGCCCGATGGAGAGACCAGGGAGTTACTCTCGATTCCGGAATGGGATTTTTCTTGGCAGGAGCAATACACCTATAAAGAGATGGTGTCCTTGCCCAAGGGGACGCGGTTGAACGTAACCATTCACTATGACAATTCGGAAGAAAACCCGAACAACCCAAGTGATCCGCCGGTGAGGGTGAGGTGGGGGAGAGAGTCGACCGATGAAATGGGCAGCATGACCTTGCGGGTGATCGCCGAGAATCCGTCGGAAATGCCGATTCTTCGAAAAGCCCTCAAGGATCACTCCCGTGATGTGGTGAGAGGCCGGATTTCGGACCGAATCTCCAGCAAGGGGGGGCGCGACCTGGGGAGGCGCTGGCTTTTGCAGCGATTGGACCGGGACGGTGATGGTGAACTGAGCGACGAGGAACGAGCTGCGGGTCTGAGGCGCTTGGGTGGGCGTTAGTCTTGGTTGCCTTGAAGATCGGTTAGGAATTGGGCGTAGGCCGTCTGATTGCTGGATCGGATCCGGTGGCGGAGGGCTTCCATTTCCGCCGGTAAATCAAAATCGACGACTTCCTTGATCTGAAATCGGAATTGGAGGTTCAGGGTCTCGTCTTTGGTTAAGGTTTTCTTTTCGAAAAAACCAAAGCGGCCGTAATCCCTCCAGGACAATTCACTGAATTGATTGGTGGGCGCGGTCATTTCAGTGCTTTGAAACCAACGATCGCCAATGGGAAAGATCAGAGTCGCCCATTGCCAATGATCCGACTTCATGCCTCGTTTTTCTGGGTCTAGATCTGGACTCCAGACATAGGCGGTTTCCTTCCTCCGATTGGCGACTTCGTTTTCTGCTCGGAAGTGAATCCCGGCATGTTGCAAATCCCCCCCTAGGGTCAGGTCGCGAACGGCGGTCAGGCGGGAATGAAAATCGACCTGCACGACCCCGGCTCGAGGTAGGGAAACGGCGACTCGGCGTCGCTCATGGAGGAGGAGGTCATCGGCGGGATGGTCCGATAGACCCGCCCACCAGCCGATGGCCGCTTCCGTGACCGCATGACGGCCGGTTGTGGTGAGTTGGGTAAACGCTTCGATCTCCATGCGGGTTCCCTTGGTCATGTGCCAGAGGTCCCTGGTTCCCAGCTCGGATTGAATCCGGTTCCAGCCAATAAAGATACCACGGTGGTGGCCAAACGTTCCGCTTTTCCTTCCGGCTTGGTCGAGTCCGCTATTCGTCAATCGGATCCCTCCGGGTCCGAAGACATGCAGATAGGGCTTGAATTGGCCCTTCCCAAAAGCCCACGCCGCGACGGGATTTTGGTTGGCCTGGATTTGGAGCCAGGTCCCCGGGCCATCAGGATTGGAAATCCGCTCGATTGACCATGGATCTGCCTTTCCCTCGGGCATTCCCAGTGGAGTCAGGATGAGGCTGGCGATCAATCCCTTGAGGGATGGCGTGAACAGTTGACTGGGGGCCATGTTTGTCTGTGCTTCTGAAATTGGGTTGCGAGCCATCAAAGGCTCATTTATGGTTAGGCGCTATACCATCGGGAGACGCCTGGAGCGTACCATGCTGGAAATAAGGGACTATGGTCGACCCGGACGAGGGAGTAAACGCCGAAATCGAAATCCTCAGAAAACATGAAAAAGCGATTGAGTTGTCTATCTGCGCTCCTCCTAATGATTGGAGCGATTGTTGAAATTCAGGCTGCCGATGATCCGGTGACGCTGAATGGAGTTGGTTTGTGCGCCAAGTGCGCTTTAGGCGAAACCGATTCGTGTCAGAACGCCATCAAATTGACCGAGGCGGGAAAAGAAGTGGTCTACTTGCTGACGGGCAATGACGTGAGTAAGGCCTTTCACAAGAATCTTTGTTCGGGAAGCACCACGATCTCGGCGGTGGGCAAATTCGTTGAGATCGGAGGGAAGAAGCAATTTACCGCGAATAAGCTCAGCCTGCGGAAGGAAGAAGTGGTTCAAGGTGAGGGCCTTTGTCTCAAGTGCGCCTTGGGATTAACTCCAAGTTGCCAGAATGGAATCCGGGTGACCGAGGGGGGGCAGCAAGTTCTCTACATCATTGAGCACAACGAGGTCAGTAAGGGATTCCACAAGCACGTGTGCCAGGCGACGGCTTCCGTTGTGGCCTCGGGGAAGATCAGTGCGGTGGAGGGCTTGGCTGGGGTGAAGAAGCTGACCGCTGCCAAGATTGAAGTCGCCAAAGTGGCCGCCAAAGAGAAGCCGAAGAAAGCGAAGAAAGCGAAGAAAGTGTCGCTGACGGTGAAGGGACTCGGTCTCTGCGCGAAATGTGAGTTGGGTCAGACGGCCCAGTGCCAGAACGCGATTCGTATGAGTAAGGGGGGAAAAGAGGTGCTCTTCCTGATCGCCGCAAACGACATCAGCAAGGCCTTTCACAAGAACGTTTGTTCCTCACCCAAGCCCATCGTGGCGACTGGCGTCCTGGGCGGGGGGGACGAACCTGTTTTTACCGCCACCTCCTTGGTGGTTCAGGAGTCCAAGAAATTGGAGGGAACGGGCCTCTGTTTGAAATGTGAGCTCGGTGAGGCGCGCACCTGCCAGAATGCCATCCGGGTTTCGGTAGATGGAAAGGATCTTGTCTACAAGCTGGATCAGAATGCGGTGAGCAAGAAGTTCCATCGCCATGTCTGCCAGGGAACGGTCTCGGTCGTGGCTGAAGGGACGGTGGCAAAGCTCGGAGACTCTCTGGAGTTCACGGCATCGAAAATCGAGGTAAAATAGAACGGCACGCGCCAAGCGTTGAATAGAAGTTGGAGCGACCCGTTGCCTCGGGTCGCTCTTTTTTTGGTTGAGCGATGAGTGCCGACCGGTCGTCCGGCCTCAAGTTGAGATGATCTCGGGACCCTCGGCCCCAGGCGGATCGTCAATCCTGTCGTGCTTTGGGGGTTGTGTGTGGGCGCGGTTAAGGGTTGCCTGCTGACCAAGTTTGCTTTTACGATTTGATGGCAATGAAATTGATCACATCAAAATGGTTATCACTGGACCAGACTTGACCAAAGCATCCCCGCGAAGTCCCCGCGTTCGATTGGGGGGGTATGTGATCTTGCCGAGGATGCTGGACAAAGGCCGCGCGACGATTGCTGGCAAAAACGGCTCCTATCAGTTCAGTTGTCCCTTGGACCGTCGATTCTTCGACTTCACCGGGATCAGCCCCAATGCGCTGATGAATCAACTGGCGACCGGGAAGAGCGACGAACTCGTTCTCGCCTGGATCAGAAAGTCGGCGCCTCGACCCCGAACCGCTTCCGAGATCGAGGCCTGGTCCACGTTCGAGAGTCATCGGGCGCCCATGGACGTAGAATCGAGAAAGTTGTTTAATTCGATTCAGGAACAGGTGGCCCCGGCGCGTGACGACATCATGACCTGGTTCGATCTGTTGGATGTGGACGACTACGGGTCCTTTAAGGATAAGGATTAGTCGGCCCCTTACCGAAATTCATCGAGCAGGGTGTCCCCTTGTTCCTCTGCGCTGGAAAGGCGCTTTAGATAGTCGTAGGAGAAGAGTCCGGTATTGTGTCCGTCGGCCCAGACCGGGCGGAGGGCATAACCCCCGACCCGGTGAAGGCCCTGGAGCTCGAATGCTTGGGCATCAAGCGGTTTAGGGGAGTTTTTGTAGACATTGCCCATGATGTCTTTTTCACCCTGACATCCGGCGCAGGGACAGTGCCTTCTCAGAAACTCCAAGCTGACAAAGCTCTCACTGTCGTCGGTCCACTTGACGGCCACCGCCGTTCCAATGATCTGAATATCGATAGGTTGCATGAAAGGTTCCGCTCTCAGAGTTCGAGAATGTGGGGTAATCGGGTCAGTTTCTTGACTCCGTTTTCCTCCACGACCACGACGTCCTCCAGGCGGATGCCCCCGACTCCAGGGTAATATAGGCCGGGTTCCACGGTGACAACGTGCCCGCGTTCGAGCCTGTCGGTCGACGTCTTTCCGAGACTCGGGGCCTCGTGGATTTCGAGGCCCAAGCCATGTCCAGTGCCGTGAAAGAAGCCTTCCATATGGCCACGATGGCGGCGGGTGGGGTAACCAAGCGAGTCAAAGGTCGCTTCAACTTGTTGGTGGAGGGTCCGACCGAGGGCGCCAGGCCGAATTGCCCGGATGACCTGGTTTTGTGCCTCACCCACGGCGGCATACTGCTGTCGGATCGCCTCAGAGGCGGTCCCCCTCACGACGGTTCGAGTGAGGTCACCAAAATAGCCCGTGGTTTCGGAGCGCGGGAAGACATCGATGATGATCGGAACGTTGGCTTTCAGTCGACCGTGGCCTCGCTCGTGCGGGTCACAGCCTTGATTGCCTCCCGCGACGATCGTGTTTCGAGGAATGCCGCCTCGTCCTGCAATTTCGGTATGGATTGCGGCTCGAACTTGTTCCGAGGTGAGGGGACGGCCTCTCAGATAAAGCCCGCCATTGGCCTTCACACTGGCCTTGCGAATCAAATGGATGCCCGCTTCGAGACCGGCTTCCGTCATCTGCAGCGCCTGTCTCAGTTTCCTGATTTCGGCCGGTGTCTTGACCGCTCGCTCCGGGAAAGGCGTGATCGGAGCCAGTTGGATCCCCGAGTCATCTTGCTGGAGTTGATGGGCGAGGCCGAAAGGAAACCGAGACGGCACGTTTGCGCGTCGGACCCGCAGCGTTTGGAGCAGGTGTCTCGCGATGTCCGCAAGTTGAGGCCGGCGGATGCCCTGGTCGATGACCGATTGCCGTAACTCACTCAGTGAGTGAATGGTGAATCTGGGGCAATGCTTTGCGGCGCGATCCCGTTCCAGGTCACTCATGACCAAGTGAGTTTCCCCCCGGACCCGAAGGAAGATGAAGGGATCCGGAACGAATAACCCGGTGGCATAAAGCATATCGGCGTCCGTCTCGCTATCGGCGATCATCAAGAGCGGGCGCGAGGTCATTGCGGATCGGTTGGAGTGGTTTGGAGTCGGGTTATTGAATGTAGTTGGAGGCGAGGAAGTACAATCGACCGGCCTGGAGCCTGGGAAGGTCCATCCCCAGATCAAGTTTGATGGACTGGGTTTGAACGGATCCAAAAAGCCGGAAGAAATTCCCGAAATTGAAAGGTTGGCGTAATTCAATCAGGTTCGGATTTGGGCTCCCGACCATTTGAGCGATTCGATCCACGGCCTGATCGAAGCCGCCGAGTTCGTCAACGAATCCCAATTCAAAGGCTTGTTTTCCTGAAAGGATGCGCCCGTCTGCGTGGTCGACCCAATCTGGGGCCAGCGATTGTCCCGCTTCCCCGTTTTGCTCCCGGGCGTAAGTCCTCCCTTCGAGGACAACGGTCTTGAATCGGTCAAAGGTCTCATCCACCATCGCCTGGACCATGGCCTCGGCTTCGGGCAAGATTTCCTCCGGGGCCTGATCCCCGCCCAGCATGTCTTTGAATTTGCCACTCTTGAACACCTTGGGGATCACCCCGACCTTATCCATCAGTCCCCGGTAATTGTAGCTATGCAGAATGACGCCGATGCTTCCGGTGATGGTGAGTTCGTTGGCCACGATCCAGCGGCATGGGGCGGCGACATAATAGCCTCCCGAAGCGGCCAGTCCCGACATGCTGGCGACGACTGGTTTGTTGGAGTCTTCCTGGAAACGCTTGATTTCGCGGTAGATGTCGTCGGAGGCGAGCACTTCGCCTCCAGGCGAATCGATCTGGAGAAGGACGCCTTTGATGGAGGCATCCTGGGCCGCCAATGACAACTGTGACTTGATCGCGCGAACCATGGTCATTCCGCTGGGGTCGAGGGCGAGATTTGAAATCAAGCCGTCCACTTTGATCACCGCGATGCGGTCTTCGGAGCCATTGTCCTCGAGGGCATGCTCTTCCCAATAGTCATCAGCCGACCCGCCCGACACGGCGAATTCCCCCCCGGCGGAGGCGAGAATCCCAATCCAGGTGAGCCCCAACATCCCAGCAAGGATCAGGCAGAGGAAAAACCAACCGCAGCCCCCCGAGCGGTGTTTTGGAGCGACCGGGGCCGCTTGAGGTTTGCGGTGAATGCGGTAAGGATTCCCCGAATGGTCGGTCGACATAAACAAACCCTATCGGTCGTATGTTGCCGGGGCAAGAGCATATCGATTGGAGCTCGGACAGCGGGTGGATGGGACTGACCGAGCCGCTTGCTTGCTGCCCTTTGGAACGGGAAAAGCATTGAACGGGCGTCTGCCGGCCCCTTGTTCTCAAGGGGCCGGAGGGGGAAGAATGTTGAGAAGGGGGGGCTGGTTTGGTTCCGTCCTTGTTATCGAGCGAGGAAGCTGGAAGGAGGATGCCGTTTCCAAGAACGAACGGGTCGGATCCTTGGGTTGATTCGCACCGTTACGGCTCGTGAAGGGGGAATCTTGTTGAGGGTCAACGAGTGACCACGGGTTTTAGGGTGTGGTTAAGCGTTGATGAGGATTCTAGGAAGAAGCGCTGATGGGCGCGACGTGGATCGTCCCGGTTGCCATTCCCGATAACTCTGTTCATATTGGATCAATGCAAGGGTCCAAAAGAGTGAACATCGTGAGGTCCGTTTTTGTTGGTTGGCTTTCAGTGACGGCGCTGGTGGCTCAGGAGGCCAAGCCGACGGGGACCGCCGTTCCCGGTAATTCTCGCTACCAATTCAGGGCGAACCACGATCCGGACGGCATTGGGAAGTTTTATCTTGGGCGAGAGATTTCCCACGTGATGGGGCATTTGGGGGCCGGGTGGTTGGAGCGAAGCTCGCGGGTGAGGGAGGAGGCGCCGACAAAACTGATCGAAGCGTTGGAATTGAAGCCGGGGATGAGGATTGCTGATATCGGATCGGGAAGTGGTTACTTTACCCGGCGGCTTGCGGCCAAGATCGGTCCCACGGGTCTGGTTTATGCCGTGGATATTCAACCGGAGATGATCAGGATCTTGAATGCCAACATGGCCAAGGTCCGTCTAACCAACTTCAAGCCGATCCTGAGCAACGTTCAAGACCCCAAACTCCCGCCCGCATCCGTTGACCTGGTCTTGATGGTCGACGTCTACCATGAGTTTTCCCATCCCCATGAAATGATGACGGCGATCCGGCGAGCCTTGAAGCCAGAGGGACGGGTTGCCTTCGTTGAATATCGCGGCGAAGACGACTGGGTGCCGATCAAGCCGCTCCACAAGATGACGGAGGCTCAGGTTCGCCGTGAAGCTGAGTATCAGGGGTTTCGTTGGCTAAAGACGCTTGATGTGCTTCCCCGGCAGCACATCATTCTGTTCGGAAAAGAGTAAAAAAAGAGCGATTCCAAACCGAATCGCTCTCTGAGTCTTACTGGAGGAACCGCTGTCAGACCTTCAACTTGCCACCGTAGACCGCGTCTTTGCCAAGGGCCTCCTCGATCCGGATAAGTTGGTTGTACTTGGCGACCCGATCAGTGCGGCTAAGGGAGCCCGTCTTGATTTGGCCGGCATTGGTGGCCACGGCAATATCGGCGATGGTGGCGTCCTCGGTTTCGCCTGAGCGGTGACTAATGACCGCGGTGTAGTCATTCATTTGGGCCAGCTCAATCGCGTCGAAGGTTTCGGTCATGGAACCGATTTGGTTCACCTTAACCAGAATGGAGTTGCCGACGCCCTCCCGGATGCCTCGTTCCAGGAATTTCACATTGGTGACAAAAAGGTCGTCCCCAACCAGCTGAACCCGGTCGCCCAGTTTGTCGGTGAGGGTTTTCCAGGTCTTCCAATCGTTTTCGTCGCAACCGTCCTCGATGCTGATGATGGGATAGCTGCTGGTGAGCTTGTCGTAGAAATCGACGAGCTCAGCGCCGGTGACCTTCTTGCCGCTGCTCTTCTTGAAGACGTATTTCCTGGTCCGGGCGTCGTAGAACTCCGAAGACGCCACGTCGAGCGCCAGGAAGATTTGTTTGCCGGCCTTGTAGCCGGCCTTCTTGGTCGCCGCCAGAATGGCTTCGATCGCTTGCTCGGTCGAGTCGAGATTCGGGGCGAAGCCGCCTTCATCACCAACGGCCGTGGAGAGTCCTTTGCCCTTGAGGACGGCCTTGAGTGCATGAAAAATTTCGGTGATGGCGCGAAGGCCTTCGGAAAAGGTATTAAACCCTTTGGGCATGATCATGAACTCCTGGAAATCAATGGGAGCATCTGAGTGAGCCCCTCCATTGATCACATTGGCCATGGGAACCGGAAGGACCTTCGCATTGGGCCCCCCGAGGTATTTGAAGAGGGGTTGGCCGAGCAATTCCGCGCTTGCTTTCGTGGTCGCCATCGAGACGGCCAGGATCGCGTTGGCGCCGAGCTTGCCCTTGTTGGGCGTGCCATCTAGATCCAACATGATCCGGTCCACTTCGGTTTGGTTGAGGGCGTCGACGCCCTGCAGGGCCGGGGCAATCTTGGTCTGAATGTTTTTGACGGCTTTGGTGACCCCTTTTCCAAGATAACGTTTCTTGGCGCCATCCCGAAGTTCGATGGCTTCGTTCTCGCCCGTACTGGCCCCGGAGGGGACGGCTGCCCGCCCGATCGCGCCGCTATCGAGGAGGACGTCCGCTTCAACGGTCGGGTTTCCCCGGGAATCAATGATTTCTCGTGCGTTGACTTGGTATATTGTGCTCATGATTGGATCTTCGATCGAAATCGAAGCGCGATTCTTAAGTCGGCGCGGCTTTGAGTCAAGAAACAGACGCTCGATTTCACTCCGGTAGGGTGGCGTTTCCCGAGAGGTCGATGGTTTTCGGCGGGACAATGTGGAGGCGATTCACACGAGTGGGTTGCGGAATTCCCTAGCGGTTTGAATGGGGTTTGGTAGTTCTGAGGCATGAACTCGGTCGTTATCGTGGCTGCGGGGAAGGGAACCCGGATGGGAGAAGGGGTCGACAAGCTGTTCCTGACCGCGTGTGGGGAACCGGTCATTGTTCATAGTTGGCGTCGATTTGATCGGTCGTTGCTTGTCGATGAGATCGTATTGGTGATTCGGGAGGAAAGGCGGGAGGAGTTTCTCCGTCTGGGGGGAGCGGTCAAGACGACCAAGCCCTTCCGCTTGGTCGCGGGGGGGGCGGCGCGACAGGATTCGGTATGGAACGGGTTGGAGGCAACCTCGGACCGTTCCTCATTGGTTGCGATTCACGACGGGGCCAGACCGTGTGTGTCGGAGGAGATCATCAAGGACTGTTTTGAGGCCGCGGGCCGAATCGGTGCCAGTGTCGCGGCCCAACGCGTGACCGATACCCTGAAGGAGGCTTCCGAGGAGAATCTGATCGAGAGAAACATTGATCGGTCTCGATTGTGGGCGGTGCAGACGCCCCAGGTCTTTCGGCGGGCAATCCTCAAAAAGGCAATGGCTGAGGTGCGTGACCGGGAATTACAGGTGACCGATGACACGGCCGCCTGCGAGGCAATTGGCCAATGCGTGTTTTTGGTGGAAAGCGTCGCGCCCAATCCAAAAGTCACGGTGCCCTCCGATTTGCCGTTCGTGGAGTGGTTGCTGAGCCGATCGAACGAGACACCGTCTTGTTCCCGGTTGTGAGCGGCCTGATTTTCTTTCTCTCTCATCGCCAAGCCCATCGACAGTGCGTCTTTGGGGGGGGGTTCTTTAGGGGAGAGCCCTGTCTCGATGCGAAGAGAGCTTCCAGAGGGCGTATCAAGACAAACTTGGCCGGAGGCGGGCAAGGATCGTGAAGGGCTCTGCCTTGCTTTCGGGCGGGTATCTCGTTATGCTGTTTGTGGTGTTTGAACGCGGGAGTCAATGAAACGGCGCATCATCTATTCTTCGGTTTCCATCATCCTGGGACTCAATCTGTTCCTCGGCTTCTTGATTTATCGATATTCAGCCGAGGCCGCGATCGAAGATGATCTTTACGACAATCTGGAGCTGTTTTCCCGGGTCCTCGAACGGGTTCGGAGTGATTATGTGGACGGGGAAGGGTTATCTTACTCTAGCTTGATTCGGAGTGCCCTGACCGGGATGCTCGGGTCCTTGGACCCTCACAGTCAGTTCATGCCGCCCGTTAAATATAGCGAGCTCCGGAAGGAGACCGAAGGGGCGTTCGGGGGGGTGGGGATTGTGGTCGGAATCCGCGATGATTACCTCACGGTCATCTCTCCGATGGCCGATACGCCGGCCATGCGGGCGGGCGTCGTGTCCGGTGACCGGATCGTCCAAATCGAGGGTCGAAATTCGGAGCGGATGGGCCTTCAGGATGCCGTCCAACTTTTGCGTGGGAAGCCGGGCACGGATGTCAAGATGACCGTCTTTCGCCCGGGGACGGGGGGGCGGAAGGAGATCCAATTGACGCGGGCGATCATCAAGCTTCAGACGGTCAAGGATTTTTCTGGCGGAACGGCATTTGAACTCGGAGAGGACAAGATTGGCTATGTGTGGATCACTCAATTCGGGGAAAAAACCAGCGACGATCTCCAGAAGGCCCTCGACAAGCTCCAGGAGCATGGAATGGAGTCGCTGATCCTCGATCTTCGAGGCAATCCGGGAGGCTTGCTTGACCAGGCCGTCAGTGTCAGTGAGAAGTTTTTGGAACGCGGTCAGTTGGTGGTTTCGACCCAGGGACGAAGGAGGGAAATGCGATCCGAACGTTACGCCCGGGCGGGTAATCCGATTCTGGACGTTCCGATGGCGGTCCTGGTGAACCGGGGGAGCGCCAGCGCTTCGGAAATCGTTTCCGGATGTCTGCAAGATCTCAAGCGGGCCATCATTGTCGGAGAGCAGACCTTTGGGAAGGGATCGGTGCAAAGCATCCTGCCCCTCCCTGATGGTTCGGCCCTGCGCTTGACCACCGCGAAGTATTACACCCCGAGCGAAAAGATCATCCACAAGCAAGGGATCACACCCGATATCGTCGTGAAGATCAGCAGCGAGGAACAGGAGGCGCTCTTTCTTCAGCGGGCTCCGGGCGGCGTCGAGGCGTTGACCCATCTGAGTGAGGAGGCGGTCGAGAAAGTGCGTCAGACTCGCGATCTCCAACTGGAGCGGGCGAGAGAGATTCTCAAGGGAATCGACCTTTACTCGAAAGAGATCAAACCGCGACGGGACGAACTGGCTAGCCAGTAGGGTCCCAGAGTCCCAGCGGGAACGGTTGACAGGGAGGCCTCTGAGCGGTGTGAAGGTCCTCGCGTTCGAAAGTAGTTGCGACGAGACGAGCGTGGCGCTGGTCGATGGTCCCCGAGTCCTCGCCAATGTGGTGGCTTCCCAAATCCCCATCCACCAGGAGTACGGGGGGGTGGTTCCCGAGATCGCCACGAGACAACATCTCAAGAACCTGCAACCCGTCCTGGCTTCTGTATTTGCCGAAACCGGATTAACGCCGGCGGAGGTGGAAGCGGTTGCGGCGACGCGGGGTCCAGGCTTGCCGCCGGCCTTGATGATTGGGTTTCGAGCAGCCCAAGGATTTGCATACGCTCGCCGATTGCCCTTCCTTGGACTCCACCATCACGAGGCCCACCTCTATTCATCTTGGACCCATGGATCCCCTCCCGAATCGGCGTTCGAGGAGATCAAGCCTTCCGTGTCCTTGATCGTGAGTGGCGGTCATACCTTGCTGGTTCATCTCCAGGGTCCCTTGAATCACCGAACCCTTGGCGGCACCATTGACGATGCGGCGGGCGAATGTTTCGACAAGGTGGCCAAGTTGATTGGTCTTCCCTATCCGGGCGGGCCGGAGGTGGATCGACTCGCGGCCGAAGGGGATCCTGAGGCGTATGCGTTTCCCCGTCCCTTGTTGAAAGAAAAGACGGACGATTTCAGTTTTAGCGGGCTCAAGACCTCCGTTCGCTATTTCTTGGAGAAGAATCCCTCTGTCCTGGAACAAGGGCAGGCCATCCGCGATTTGTGTGCCAGTGTTCAAGCCGCCATCATCGAGGTATTGGTGACCAAAACCCTCCGGGCTGCCGAGCGATTGCGCGTCCATTCGGTGACCGGATCGGGGGGGGTGGTCTGCAATCGGGGGCTGCGTCAATCGCTGACCCTTGCCTGTCAGGAACGGGGAATCCAACTGAGACTGACCGATCCTCAATTGTGCACGGACAATGCCGGCATGGTCGGATTACTGGCGCAGCTTCACTATGCTCGGGGCGATCGGCCGATGGTTCAGGATGATGATGTGCTCTCGACGTGGTCCCTCGACGGGAGCTCAGGTTGAACGGGAGGGCGTTGACCGAGCCAGAAGGATGCGGGCATTGAGTTCGGCGGCTGGGATCAGGCGTCCCTCCTGCGGGGCCTGGTCAAGAAGCCGCTTGTTGCGT
>MDTE01198358.1_pt1 | contig 24796 bp, 22 predicted proteins | sample 811231 | NCBI WGS metagenome assembly MDTE01 (sample SAMN05326651, study PRJNA326480) | marine metagenome | isolation source: seawater | place: Indian Ocean: Red Sea | collected 2010 | reverse complement strand
TGGCTTGACATTAGGGAATGGATCAAATGGTGGTTTAGCAGCTAACTATACTTTATCAGGAGGCACGCAAGTATTGAGTGTAACGAAAAGACCTGTAACCATAAGTGGGTCGCGTTTTTATGATGGAACTACAAGCGTAAGTAGTTCAGATATTGATACCTTTAATAATAGAGTTAGCGGACAAAGCTTAACTATCACAGGATCTGGAACTGTTTCGACGGCACTCTCTGGTTCTGGTAAAACAATTACTTTAGGAACTTTAAGCTTAGCTGATGGTAGCGGGGGGCTAGCTTCAAATTATTTTTTATCAGGGGGGACATTTGATGTTAATTCAAGGCAACTAAATGTTTCTGGTTCAAGAGTTTATGATAACACATCAACAGTGAATGGATCAGATCTTGTAGTTTCAACAGGTGTAGGTGTAGAGGTAATGACGTTGTCTGGACAAGGAAGTATTGCCAATGCCAATGTCGGTGATAATAAGACAGTTACACAAAATACTCTTAGTTTAGTTAGTGCAAGTGGAAGTGCATCAAACTATAGTTTAGGAACAATTTCAGTAAACATTACAAAACGCCCCGTTAATGTAAGTTTGGAGAAAGTTTATGACGGTTCTCTTAATGCCCCGGCATCAGGATTAAAAACGAATGGCATTACTAATACTGTAGGTGGACAAACCTTAACATTAAGTGGGATAGGTACAATGCAAGATACAGGAGCTGGTGTGGCTAAAGTATTAAGTAACAATGGTACATTAGCACTCGGAAGCGGATCAGGTAGTGCATCTAACTATACACTTGTTTCTGGTACACATATTATAGATGTTACACCAAGAACAACTGTAGCGTCTGGAAGTAGATTTTATGATGGAACAACAAATGCTCAAGGCTCATCATTTTCATCCTTTACCAATACAATAGGCTCAGATACAATTACTCTTTCAGGAACTGGCACAATTAGCTCAGCACCTATTGGATCAAAGTCAGTTTCGATTGGGTCACTGCAGTCTGCTCACCCTAGTTATACTTTAACTGGAGCATCTTTAAATGTGACTAAAAGACCTCTCAATTTATCTGGAACTAGAGTTGCTAATACAAATTCTACTGATATAAATGCTTCAGAATTAAGATTTACAAATTTGCCAGGTTCAGAAACTTTAACCTTAACTGGAGTTGGTTCAATTCCTAATCCAAGACCAGGAACGAAGACTATTACACTGGGAACCCTTAACTTCTCAAATGGAACAGGGCAAGCTTCCAACTATACTTTTGTTGGTGGATCATTTATTTTTATCTTGAAAAACCCGCTTAACACTAAGGCGGGTGTTTTAGATTTCCTCAAAACTATGAGTAGAGGCGGAAGTAAAAGAATGCTCCCATCAAGGACATCTCACCGAAGAATGCCAGCAATAGCAGAAAAGGTTACAATTTCTACACCTGACCAATCAATAGAAGTTAGTCCATGCGTTATGCAAAATGGATATTGTAATTAGTATTTAATTTTTTTTTTAACTCTTATAAAATTAAGAAATGCTTCAAAATTTAAAATCAAAAAAAGTTCTTGATTGGTGTTTTTTTGATTTTGGTATATCGAGTTATCCAACTTTGATTTTAACTTTTTTTTATGGTGCATTTTATGCCAAATATATAGCTCCAAACCCTATTATAGGAACAAGTAGTTGGGGCTTTGCAGTCGCCTCATCAAGTATTTTATCATTCTTTATTTTTGCGTATATTCTTATTGTAGCAAAAAATTATTTTAACTTTTTAAATGTAAAAATTTTTAAAAATTTTTTTTATTTGATGATACTTTCCTCATCAAGTTTATTTTTATTTAATGAAGGATCAAGTAGTATTCTCCCATTGGTTGTAGTTGTAATTTCATTTATTTCTTTTGAAGTAGTCAATCTCTTTTATAATCTATCATTACACAAAGTTGCAAAAAAAGATAATCAAGGAGCAGTGTCAAACCTTGGTTGGGGGTTTGGATATCTAGGAGGACTATTAGCATTACTAATAATATTTTTGCTTATATCCATTTATGGTAATCAAGAGATTCCATTTCTAGGAATCTCCCCTTTTCTCTTAGTTGGCCCTTTCGTCGGTATTTGGGCGGCTTTTTTTGGCCATAAGCATTTAAACAATTTTAAGAATGTCAGATTTGAAGTGCCTAATCTTATAAACTTTATTTCTGAAGTTAAAAAAAAAGGACTATCCAAATTTTTAGTTAGTTATTTTTTCTATAATAATGCAGTTATTTGCATCTTTGCATTTGCTAGTATGTTCGCCTCATTTTTGTTTGGACTATCTGAATCACAAATTCTTTTTTTGGGTATTTTTATTAATTTATCTGGTGTTATCGGATGTTTTTTACTTGGTAGAATTGAAGATAGTTTTGGATCACAGAAGATATTATTGCTTTGTATATTGTTTTTAACATTATTAACCTTTTCTCTTTTTTTTATTGAGAGTGTAATACTTTTTTGGATTATAGCTATTAGTATTGGTTTTTTTGTAGGCCCAATACAGGCTTCAAGTAGAAGTCTACTAGCAAAAAAGATTGATATTAAAAATCAGCTTTCTGCTTTTTCGTTATTTTCAATGTTTGGCAATATTTGTGCAGTATTGGGTCCTTTTTTAATTGGTTTGATCATAGACATCAGTGAATCAATTAAGATTGGTTTACTTGTAATACCAGTTTTTTTTACTGTAGCACTTTTAATATTAAAAGATAAATCTAGAAATTATTAAAATACTAGATTAAATAACAAAAAAAAATTAAATATATATAGTATTTTGTTAAATACTATATTAATGCTTAAAGTGTCTCACATTAGTTATAGCTATTGAAATGCCAGATTTATTAGCAGCTTCAATAACTAAATCATCATTTCTTGATCCACCAGGTTGAATGATCGCTGTTACATTACTTTTCTTACAATACTTGATTATATCTGGAAATGGGAAAAAACCATCAGATGCCAATACAGTTTTCTTATTTTTAGTTAGAATGCTTTTAGCTTTATGAATAGCATGTTTGGCTGCCTCAATTCTACTAGTTTGTCCAACTCCTATTCCAATTGTAGCTTGGTTTTTAGCAATAACAATGGCATTGGAGTTTAAGTATTTACAAACTGTAAAAGCAAATAACATATCATCAACTACTGTATTATTGGGTTTATTTTTTGTTACAAATTTTAAATCATTTTTACTAACTTTTTTTTTATCCTCGTCTTGAATTAATAGGTAGTTTCTCGTTGATTTAATTTTTTTCCCTTTTGACTTATTTATTGGGTTGTAACGAACTAATGTTAGATTTTTTTTCACTGAAAGTAATTTGACAGCTTCAGAAGAAAAGTCTGGGGCAATTACTAATTCTGTAAAGATTTTACATATCTCTTTTGCAGTTTTTTCATTGAGTTTTTTATTGAACGCAACTATTCCACCAAATGCACTAATTGAATCACTAACTAGTGCTTTTTTATAAGCTTTTTCTTGTTTTTCATCAAGAGCAACACCGCATGGATTTCCATGTTTTATTATAGCACATGCATTTTTATTAAATTGGGCTACTATTTCTATTGCAATTTCAAGGTCATTGATATTATTGAATGATAAATCTTTTCCAGAAATTTTGGTAATACAGTCTTCACCATATTTAAACAGTAACCCTTTTTGGTGAGGATTTTCACCGTATCTTAAATCTTTAATTTTTTTTAAAGCTATTGATGAAGAGGATTCAAATAACGTATTATTTCTTTTACTAAACCATTCAGAAATTATGGCTTCATAGTATGATGTGTTTTTAAATGCTTGAACGGCCAATTCTTTTCGTAAGGCATAAGATATATAGTTTTTATTTTGAGAAGCTTTTTTTACAAATTTTTCATATTGATTTGGATTAGATAATATTACAGTACTATTAAAGTTTTTTGCAGCTGCCCTGACCATGGAAGGGCCCCCGATATCAATATTTTCAATGCATTCTTCTTCATTTTTGGATTTATCATTACAAACTTTCTCAAACGGATAAAGATTAACAACAACTAAATCAATATTTGTTATTCTAAGATTATCCAACTCAGTTTGATGCTTTTTATCTTCATTCTTTGCCAAAATACCTGAAAATACGAATGGATGAAGAGTTTTTACACGACCGTCAAGAATTTCTTTAAACTTTGTAAAGCTTTCTATTTCCTGAAGATCTAGATTACTAGACAAATTTTTTAGAGACTTATAAGTACCTCCAGTGCTTATTACAGAAATTTTGTAGTTAAGAAAATAATTTACTAATATTTCCAAGTTCTCTTTATTTGAAACAGAGACAATTGCTTTTTTTATATTAAGTTTATTCATCTATTTTATATTCAGGCAAGATTTTTTTAAACAAACTGATAGCTTCTTGTATATTATTTTTTTGAATGTAGAAAATCAATTTATTATAATCAATGCTACTTACCTTGAATAAATTTTCGTGTGTAGCTAAAATGCCTTTAATTATAGTTTTATTAGTTTTTTCTTCAGAGAAGAATAGTTCTTCATTAAGTTTTTCTCCTTTTCTTAAACCAGTATATTCAAACTTTATATTATTATAATCTTTACCGAGAAGCATTATCATTTTCTTAGCTAGTTCTTTTATAGGAACAGGCTTTCCCATTTCTAAAATTAATATTTCACCATTTTTCCTATCTTTAAGTTGTGAGGCTGTAAGAACAAGTTCAACGGCTTCTCTGATAGTCATGAAATACCTTGTTACATTTTGGTGTGTGATTGTTATAGGACCTCCATTCTGAATCTGGTTTTCAAAAAGTGGAACAACAGATCCAGTGGAACCTAGAACGTTTCCAAATCTTACAATGGCAAAAAAAGTTGAAGATTTAGTAGCTATATGTTGTATATATTTTTCACATAATCTTTTTGAAGCACCCATTACATTGGTTGGATTTACAGCCTTATCAGTTGAAATAAAAACAAATTTTTTTAATCTATGAAGTTTAGATAATTCACAAAGTTTTACTGTAGCCAAGAAATTTGTCTTAAGAGCTTCTAAAGGATCGTCTTCAACAAATGTTATGTGTTTTAATGCTGCAGCATGATAAATAATTTCTGGGTTAAATTTTTTTAATATCAACTCAATTTTTTCAGTATCTCTTATATCGCCAATTATTGAAACAGTATTGTGTTTAAATTTTTTATTGATTTTGTAAAGATGATATTCATTTTGTTCTAACATAATCAGTAATTTTGGCTTTAGAGAATATATTTGTGAGCAAAGTTCAGATCCAATACTTCCTCCAGCACCAGTAACTAAAATTACTTTGCCTTCGAGATTCTTAAGAAAAGAAGGGTCCTGAACATTTTGTTTTCTTCCTAAAATATCCTCAATAACAATTGGTTTTGTTTTAAATCTATCATTTGAATCTAAATCAAGAGTTGATAAACGAGGAAGTTCACTTATGGCTAATCCATTTTTTTTTGAAAAAATGTAAAGTGCTTCAAGTTGAGATTTTTCAAGTGTTTGGTCAGTAACTATTATTCTTTGAGGAACAACGTCATTTTTACCTGAACTTTTTTCAAGGTGTAGTTGAAGGCCATTGAAGTTCTCTAATGAACCGACTATTGGGACATTATGAATCCTTGTTTGAACGGATTTATTTTTTTTTGCAATTATACCAATAACATTATATGGAGAGTTTTTTTCTGAATTTGTCATTCTGATATAGTTCTCTACAGATTCTATTTTTCCAGAAAGATAAACTGGAATAATAGGAAAATTATTTTTTGATATTTTATCTTTTAGCAGTCTGTAGAATATCCTTGGTGCTGTGACACCAAATAAAGAAATAATAAATAATAAAATTGGAAATGAACGAGGAACATTTTCCAATCGAAAAATTAAAAATAGTAAAGAAACTAATATTAGAGTAGAAATTGCTAAACTTTTAATTATTGAAAATATTTCATGAAGTGAGGCGTATCTCCATATACCAAGATATAAACCAAAGTATTTAAGTATTAATAAATTAAAAGTACTAAAAAAAATTGAGAACAACCACAAATTTTCAACTAGTGACATGGCTATCTCAAAATCGAGTCTTATCCAAAGTGCTGCAAAAAAAGAGAAAACAAAGATTATAAAATCATGCACTAGTGTAAGCAAGATTCTCTTATTCATTTGTAATTCCTTTTGATGAAAAAATCTTTAACAAACCTAGTGTAAGTATAAAAGAAATTAAAAAACAAGAAATAGGGTATAGCAGAGATATTAAACTCATAATTAAGAGTATGAAATTCATACAGTGAATTCTTTCTAAAACATATTCGTGAGAAAATCCTGCCCTGATAATTTTTTGATAAAAATGGCTGCTATGTGCTTGAAAAATATTTTCACCATTAATTAATCTAATTACAATAGTAAATGTAGAATCAACTATATGGTAAAGGGATAAAATTAATACAGGAATAAATAAATCATAAAAAAATAATGCTTTAATAATTATCAGACCCACTATATAGCCTAAGGGGATTGCTCCTGTGTCACCAAGAAAAATTTTGGCTGGTGGTTTGTTAACTGTATAAAAACCCAAACACAACGAAAAAACTATTAAACTAAATATTTGTAAATCATAATTTAGAAAACCAAATATAGCAAAAATATTTATACCTAGCATAAAGAAACATACTTGGGATGCTGTAATCCCGTCCATCCCATCCATAAAATTATATAGATTTATAATCCACATCCAGAATGCAGCTACTATCACAAGTATACAGAAATCAAGAAAGGCTTTATTAATATTTATATTTGATACAATGTTGATATAAAAATCACTAATTGAGACCTGATCAAATAAAAAGTATATAGAAACAAAAACACAAAGTGATTGCACAATAAGTCTTACAATTAACGAAACATTATACAGATCATCTAAAAATGAAATAATTGATAATAAACCAATTGAAATGAGAAAAATTATCCATCCTAAATGTAAATTATTAGTAAAAAAAAAAACCGATAGAGTTGAAAAAATTACTAATGGAATTACTATTAAGCCAGCCCCTTTAGGTGTAGGTATATTATGGTTACTTCTGTGAGTAGGTGAGTCAATAAAGAAGCTTTTGTTGAAGAAATCTTGCAAATATTTAAAAAGAAATAAACTTATTAAAAATAAACTTAAGGGCAAAAATAAAATTGTGAAAATATGTTGATTAGACATTTATAAATATTTATATGGAAAAAAAAATTGCAATATTAGGTCTGGGTTATGTGGGCCTTCCACTGGCTGTAAAGCTTTCATCTTATTTCAAGGTTATAGGTTTTGATATCAGTTCTTTGAGAGTGAGTCAACTGCATAAAGGCATTGACATAACTCTTGAAGTAGAAAAAAAACAATTGAAAAAATCATTAAAGAAAAATTTTTCCGTAACTAATAGCTCTGATGATATATCTAGTTGCAATATTTATATTGCTACAGTTCCAACACCAATTAAAAAAAACAAAAAACCTGACTTTGGTCCACTGATAAGTGTTTGTAAAATTATTTCGTGTCATTTATCCAAAAACGACATAGTAATTTTTGAAAGTACAGTCCACCCAGGAGCAACTGAAGAAATTTGTGCACCTGAATTAGATAAAAACCCACAAAATTTGAAATGTGGCCGAGATTTCTTTTTAGGTTATTCTCCAGAAAGAGTAAATCCTGGAGATAAGATTCATACTATAGACAAAATTGATAAAGTAATTTCAGGACAAAACAAGTTTGTAGAGGATATTATGTTTAAGATTTACTCTAAATTAACTAAAGGGAAAGTATTTATTGCGAAAAGTATAAAAGTTGCAGAAGCATCAAAAGTTATTGAGAATTCTCAAAGAGATATAAATATAGCATTTATTAATGAAATCACTAAAATATGCCAAAAATTGAATATTAGTATATACGATGTTCTTGAAGCATCCCGTACTAAATGGAATTTTTTAGATTTTAAACCCGGTCTTGTTGGTGGTCATTGCATTGGTGTTGATCCATATTATCTTTCTGAAAAAGCATTAAGCTTAAAGATAAAACCTGATGTTATTTTGTCAGGAAGAAAGACAAACGATGGAATGCCTAAATTTATTTCAAAAGAAATTGAAAAAAAAATCAAGAAACGTTCCAAGATTTTATTTTTAGGAGTGACTTTTAAAGAGGACGTACCAGACATGAGAAACTCTAAAGCATTAGATTTAATGAGAATTTTAAAAAAGAATCACTATTTATTTTTTCACGATCCGTACGTGGATAAGTTAAGTGGGTTTAAGTTCATTGATTTGATAAAATCTAATGATAAGTACGATATTATTATTTTGTGTGTCCCTCACAAGTATTACATGCAAAAGAGCAATGATTTTTTATTCATGCTAAAAGAAAAAGGTATTTTTTTTGATCTAAAGGGTAAATTTAGAAATAAAAAAATAAAGAATTATTATACTATTTAAATTATTGTATCATCCTAAATAGCCACTTTATTTTTTTTTCATCTTCATATTCGTCTGATATTAAAATATTATTATTTTTTTCAACAATCTTATTTTCACCTAAATAAATTCCTTCATTAATTTTTATCTTTGGTTCCGATGAGATAAATTCCCATCCTAAATTATTTTTTAACATTAACACTGCCTTTTTCTTACTCCGAGTTACGCTTAACCTAATACTAGGATGAATATGAAATCTTATGTAAATTTTTTTAGGAATCATAGATTTTTTTGTTGTAGACTTTACAAAAAAATCTTCACCTCTAATTATTAAATTTTTGCAATCTATATGAATCTTTCTACAATGGATTATTCCAAAAACATTTTCATAACCATCATGCGCAGAATTTATCCAAAAACTATCTTTATCCTGCAATCTTTCAAATTTAACTTTTGCTAGTCTTGTTGTTGTATCTTTATTGAAAAAAATGTCTGAAGAATTAATATCATTTACACTAACAGTACTATGAGCTGCTGTAGATCTCATTGAGTCATTCCACCTTCTATTGTTTACATAAGGAGAACCACTATTAACAACAATCTTTTCACCACCGTGGGATAATTCGAATGATAAAGAACTTGCATAAGTTTTTTCTTTTGGTGGTTCGCCACAGTCCATTATGAGAGTTAACCTATTTTCTGAAACTCTTTGAAAACCAGAAAAAGCTAATTGATTGGGTGTTTTGATTCTAGAACTTGCTCTTTTAATAACCTTCTCAATCATTGCATTAGAAATATTCTCGTAATTATTAAATATTGCAAGTTGTCCGTCGCCAATACGAAAAAATTTTAGAGTTGAAGTCATAATAGAAATTTTGTTGTTTAAGTTTTTTGGGATTCGAATTCTAAAAGTTCCTAGATAGTTTTTTATATCAATAAGAGATCTCAAGAAAAAAAAATGTTCACTTGGAGATCTAGAGTAATGCATTCCATCCTCAAATAGATCTTCAGAAATTATTTTATCTAACCAATTTAATCCAAGAGATAATTTATTTTTTAAATTTTCAAAAGTTAATGATGAGAGAATAAAAGCCTTAATTACAAAAATTCTATTTTTTCTTAAAACTGTCTCTAATTGTGAATCATGTAAAAACAATGCCTGTTTATTAATATTTTTGGCTAGTTTAAATTGAAATTCATCCTCTGCTGTGTTGAAATAAAAAGATAAATTTCCTAATAGATTAGTTATCCTTCTTGCTAAAATTTCATTGTTCCAGGAAGAATTATCCCAGTTTTTATTTTTTTTTAACCATTCCAAAATATTGAATCTTACAAATACTCTTGCTTTGTTGGTTCCAACTGCTCTAACATCCCTTAACCAATCAAAGCTATGAAGTTGACTATTCCAAAATTCACTTGCACGATTTTTTTCCCAAATATTCTTTTTAAAACTAAATGATTCTCCATAAAAATTTATATAACCATCTATAATTTTTTGACCAATCTCTGAGTTTCCACCCCAATAGTCTTCTGGTGTGAAAAACATTTTAGGACTAGCTCTTTTTTCTAATAAAAAATTATAAAATGGATTTTTGAAATAAATTAGATATTTGATTTTTTTTATTATTTTTTGCATTTTAAATCTTTTTCAAACATACTGAGAAAAATCCATCTACTCCACCATACTTTTCTAAATCAGTGGGAGTAGAAATAAAATAAAAGTCATTATAAATTTTACAAACATTTTCAAAATTATTTTTAATTTCTACTAAAGAAAAATTATTATTTTCTTTTAAAAAATTTTTTATTTGAGCAATGCCTTCAGTTGAAATAATTGAACACACTGAATAAATTAAATACCCACCTCTTTTTAAGATTTTTGAGCAACTTTTCAAAATTTGAATTTGATCTCCTTCTATTTTCTTTAATTCTTCAATTTTATTACTAACAAGGATGTCAGGTTTTTTTTGAATTAAACCAGATGCTGAACATGGAGCATCTATCAAAATACAATCAAATAAACGATTTGTCCTATAATTGTTAATATCATCAAAAATTATCTTTGGCTTTAATTTTAGCCTATTAAGATTTTCTTTAAATCTTTTTATTCTTTCAGATGATTTATCAATAGATGTAACATTATACCCACTATCTAAAAGTTGAAAACTTTTACCACCTGGTGCAGCACCTACATCTAATACGGATATAGTTTTTCTAGAATTTTTTTTAAATAAAGAATTTATTAATCTTACTGGAATAGTTGCTGAAGTGCCTTGAATCCACCAGTAACCACAATCGTAATAGGGAAGTGTATCAATTTTACCTTTGTTTTTTAATCTTATAGTTTGAGGTATTACTTCAAAGCCATTTAAAACATTTGACCAATTCTTTTTTTTTAAAAAATCATTTTTAATATAAATGTCAATGAATGGTTCATTAACTATATTTTTTGCAATGTTGTTAAATATTTCTCCACCAAAAAAATTTATTAAATCTTTACTTATCCAAGCTGGAATATTTATGTTTTCTGGTGCTAAATTAATTAATTTTTTTTTATCTCTACATATATTTCTTAAAATGCCATTAACAAATTTCGAAAGTCCCTTTTCTTTTGAGATTTCTACAGCTGAATGAACAACAGAGTATTCTGGAAAATTTAAGAAAATAATTTGAGCAACAGAAGATCTTAAAAGGTTTTTTATGAAAATATTTTTTTTTTTAATCTCACTTTTTAAAAATTTTGAAATTATAAAATCGATTTGGCCGTGTCGTCTTAGTGAGGTTAAGACAACCAATCTTACTAGAGATTTGTCCCTTGAATCAAGTTTTTTAAAGTTACTGTTTGAATCAATAGCTTGATCAAAATTATTATTATTAAAAACTTTACCAAGTATTTCAGCTGCGATTTTTCTTGAATATGACAAAAAAAAATATTAATTAATTATATTATAAAGGTAATACAATGACAAAAATAGTAAATCAAAAAAAGTTAAAAAAAGTAGCAAAAAAAGAAAAAGAAATTGGTGGTCCTAAAGGTTTAGAGCCTACAAGATATGGTGATTGGGAGAAAAAGGGTATTTGTTATGATTTCTAGATTTAATTTTTTCTATTATTAATTAACTCTTCTACAACGCTTGGTTCATTTAATGTCGAAGTATCCCCTATAGAACCCTCCTCTTTGCAAGCAACTTTTCTTAAAATTCTTCTCATTATTTTACCAGACCTAGTTTTTGGTAGATTTGGAGCCCATTGAATTATATCTGGAGAAGCAATTGGACCAATAATTTTTCTCACCCATACAACAAGATCCTTTTTTAGTTCTTCTGTATACTCTTCTCCACTCATTAGGGTAACATAAGCATATATTCCTTGTCCTTTGATATCATGAGGATAACCAACAACTGCAGCTTCTGAAACTTTTTGGTGTAAAACTAATGCGCTTTCAACTTCAGCAGTTCCTAGCCTATGACCTGACACATTAATAACATCATCAACTCTGCCTGTAATCCAATAATATCCATCGGCATCTCTTTTACAACCATCTCCAGTGAAGTACTTTCCCTTAAAAGATGAGAAATAAGTATCTACGAACCTTTTATGGTCTTTGTAAACAGTTCTCATCATTCCTGGCCATGAGGTAGCAATACATAAATTACCTTCACAACTCCCCTTAAGTTCATTACCTTCATTATCAACAATTATAGGCTCAACCCCAAAAAAAGGTAAAGAAGCTGACCCAGGCTTTAATGGTGTTGTTCCAGCTATTGGCGTGATCAATGCTGCCCCAGTTTCTGTTTGCCACCAAGTATCTATTACAGGACAATTTTTTTTTCCTACAGTTTCATAGTACCACTTCCATGCTTCGGGATTTATAGGTTCACCAACAGTCCCTAAAATTTTTAAAGAATTTCTATTAGTCTGATTTACATAATTATCACCAAGACCCATAAGAGCCCTAATTGCGGTGGGGGCCGTATAAAAAATATTAACATTAAACTTGTCAACTACTTCCCAAAACCTTGAAGGAGTCGGGTATGTAGGAATACCCTCAAACATTAAAGTTGTTGAGCCATTACACAATGGTCCATACACTATATAACTATGTCCTGTAACCCAGCCAACATCAGCTGTACACCAATAAATATCTTTATCTTTTACATCAAAGACTATTTTATGGCTAAGTGATGCGTGAAGAAGATATCCAGCAGTGGTATGTAAAACTCCTTTTGGCTTTCCTGTTGATCCAGAAGTATAAAGTATAAAAAGTGGATCTTCAGAATCTTGAGGTTCAACTTCACAAAAATCCTTTTGATTTGAAATTAACTCATGATACCAAGTGTCATTTAAATTATCAAAAAACTCTTTTGATTCAGTTCTTTTCACTACTATGGTATGTTTTATAATTTTAAGATTTTCTACAGCCTCTTTGACGTTTTTAAGAAGTGGAATTTTCTTCCCACCCCGAACACCTTCATTTGCTGTAATAAGAAATGTAGATTGACAGTCTTCAATCCTATTTTTTAAAGATTCTGGAGCAAATCCTCCAAATACAACAGAGTGAATAGCACCTATTCTTGAGCAAGCAAGCATGGCAACTGCAGCTTCAGGTATCATAGGCAGGTAAATAGTTACTCTATCACCTTTTTTTAGACCAAGTGATTTGAGCCCATTTGCAAATTTACAAACCATCTTGTGAAGCTCATTATATGTAATTTCTTTACTTACATTTGGATCATCTGATTCCCAAATAATTGCGATTTTGTCTCCTTTATCTTTTAAATGTCTATCAAGACAATTAAAAGATGCATTAAGAAGCCCTCCTGAAAACCATTCTATTTTTACATTTTTTTCAAATGAACTATTTTTTACATGACTGAATTTTTTTATCCAAGTAAGTGTTTCAGATTTTTCTGCCCAAAATTTATCCGGGTTCTTAATTGAATCATTGTATTGTTTTTCATATTCACTTAAAGATAATGAGTTATTTTTTAAATAGTTTTTTATAAAGCTCAAATTTCCTCCCAAAAATTCTATATTTTAAATTAAGTTAAAAATCAAAAAATACTACAATACTCTATTAAATTTTTTTATTTTTATATCACTGAAAAGTTTAATTTCATTGTATGGATCATTTTTAATAAAATTATTTACATCTTTAATACTTTCAAAGTCAAGAATAATTACACTTCCCATGGGCTCGTTTACATCGTTCATAATAGGACCAGCAAGTAATAACTTCTCATTGAACTTTTTTAAATATTCAATATGATCTGGCCTCTTTTTAAGTCTATTATCAAGAGAGTTTTCGTTATCTGTACATATTAATAAGTAAGCCATTATTTTTCAAATTGGAGTGGTCTTTTTAGAAGTTCTTCAATTATAATTTCTATATTTTTACCATCAAGTGCTTTTTTGACAGCGTTGCAGATTGGTAACTCAACCTTAAATTTTCTACCTAAATTGCATATACTATCACATGAGTAAAAACCTTCAGTTAAAACTGAAGATTTTTTTTTTGAAACAAATAATTCTTTTCCGATCTCAAAACCTAAAGTTGTATTTCTAGACTTTAATGACGAGCAGGTCAGACTTAGATCTCCAATTCCGGATAAACCTAGAAAGGTTGTTCTTTTTGCTCCCATTTTTAAACCTAATGAAACCATTTCAGATAAACCTCGAGTAATTATAGATGCCTGAGCATTATTTCCTAGCTTTCTTCCCTGAATTAAACCACATGCAATAGCAATTACATTTTTCATTGCCCCCCCAATTTGAGTTCCAATGATATCATTGTTGAAATATGTTCTAAATTTTGATTTTTCAAAAAGTTTAGATATTTTCATAGAAGTTTTAGGAGTTTTTGAAGATAATACTGACGCTGTTGGAAGCCCTTTGATAACTTCAGATGAGAAATTAGGACCAGATAAAATTGCATATTCATTATTTAAGAATTCCTCAAAGACCTGGCTCATTAATTTATTTGTTTTTCTTTCAACACCTTTAGAGCAAATTATAAAAATTTTTCCTAGATAATCTTTTTCTTTTTTCAACAATTTAAGATTTTCCCTAATTGCTTGAGAGGGTATGGCTAAAAAAATGAAATTACAGGTTGAAAGTTTTTCAAATTTATTAGTTAAAACTAATTTTTTTTTACTTTTAAAATTATTTTCTGCTTTTCGCCTATCTCGTACTTTGATAATTAAATTATCTGTTTTAATAATTTTTGATAGGGCCATAGCCCAAGAACCAGACCCAATAATTCCAACAAGATTCATAATTCCGCTAAACTCCACCTTGGTTTCGGATGAATACTTAAACTATCACCCTTATCTCCATTAACAAATCTCTCGATACCTGACCAAGCTACCATTGTTGCGTTATCAACACAAAGTCTAGGGGCAGGAACATAAAATTTTATATTCTCTTGCTGGCATAAAGTCTTTAATTTTTTTCTTATAAATTTATTAGAGGCAACTCCTCCTGAAATAACAAAGAAACCTTCATCATATTTTTTTTTAAAAAATTTTATAGCTTTTTGAACCTTTATAGCCAGGCAATTAGAAACAGATTCATGGAAGCTTAGTGCTAAATCAAACTTATCACATTCTTTAAACTCATTTTGAACAATTCTTCTTATTGAAGTTTTTAGACCAGAAAAGGAAAAATTAAAATCATCTTTACTTGCCAGTGGTAATGGAAGATCATATTTCTTAGAACCGTTGCTTTTCATTGCAAGTTTTTCAAGTTCTGGTCCTCCAGGGTAATCTAATCCTAAAAGCTTAGCTGTTTTATCAAAAGCTTCACCAAGAGCATCATCAAGCGTTTCACCCAGCAAAGTAAATTTTTTATAGTTTTCAGCAACTAATAACTGGGTATGTCCTCCAGAAACTAACAAACACAAGAAAGGAAAGTCAATTTTTTTATTCATCCTAGATACAAGTGTGTGAGCTTGAAGATGATTAATTGAAAAGAATGGTTTTTGTGTAGCAAATGACAAAGCTTTGCTATAATTGGATCCAATTAATAACCCTCCAATTAAACCTGGACCAACAGTTGCAGCAAAGGCATCAATATCACTAATATTCAGGTTAGATTTTTTTAAAGTTTTTTTTACTAAATAATCAAGTGAATTGCTATGCTCTCTAAAAGCCAGCTCAGGTACAACACCTCCAAAGGGTCTATGTTTTAAAACTTGAGAAAGTGTTTGTTCGTTTAATAATGATCCTAGTATTTTATCTTTTTTTTTCTCTACAATTGCTACAGAGGTTTCATCACAGCTAGTTTCTATCCCAAGTACTATCATCTTTAAAAAATTTAAGAATATTTAAAAAAAAAATTTAATCTACTAGAATAGAGTAATATTTAAGTTATGACAATTCTACCAGAAAAAATAACAATAGGTTCTAGACAAAGTCCTCTTGCAAAAAAGCAAGTAGAAATTTTTGTTGAAAAATTTAAAGAAATCTATGGACCAAAAATGTGTTCTATCTTGGATTTTAAATATTTAAAAACTTCTGGTGATAAGTTACTAGACAAAAATATTTCAAAGTTTGGAAATAAGGGATTGTTTACTAAAGAACTTGATCAGGCACAGCTGAAAAATGAAATTGATGTTTCAATACACTCTCTTAAAGATTTACCTACAAAAATTAATAAAAAATTATGTTTGGCATTAGTTCTTCAAAGGGAGGATCCCAGAGATGCAATATATTCAGTAGTGAAAAAAAAAATTTCAGATTTAAAACCAAAAAATATCATAGGCACGTCTTCTATAAGACGCGCCGTTCAGATCAAAAGAATCTTACCCAATGTTATACTGAAACAAATAAGAGGAAATATTGATACTAGAATAAATAAAACTATTAAAGGTGAATACGATGCAATCATTTTAGATGTTGCGGGACTAAAAAGACTCAAAATAAAAAAGTTCACTGCACTAGATGTCAATGAATTTGTTCCAGCTGCATGTCAGGGTATTATTGGTGTAGTAATAAAAAAAAATAAAGAAAATCTAATTGAGATTCTATCGAAACTTAATTGTAGAAAAACTTTTTTGGAAGCAAAATGCGAAAGACTTTTTCTTGATACACTTGATGGTTCGTGTGAAACACCAATTGGAGGATATGCTAAAATTCAAACAATTAATAACAAAAAAAAACTTTCATTTTTTTATATGGCATCATCAAAAAGCGATGACGCATTTGTGAAAGGCAAGGTGTTATTTAGCATAGAAAACTTTGAAGATGAGATTATAGAATTTGCTACAAAAATAAAAAAAAAGATTAATGGATAAGATACTTAAATTTCTAATAACAAGGCCTATAGATGAAGCTTTGGAGATGTCAGAATTGTTAAAAAAAAAAAAAATTAATTACGAAGTTTGTCCCCTTCTCAAGATTAAAAAAATAAAAAAAAAAACAAATTTTCAACCAGATATAATACTTTTTACAAGCAAAAATGCCGTAAAAAACTTTGTTCAATCAAAAAACAATAAGTCTTATCAAAATGTTTATACTGTTGGAGATGAGACAAAGAAACTAGCAAAGGAAAAAGGGTATAAAAAAATAATAAGTGTAAACGGTGATGGAAAAAACCTGATTAATAATTTAAAAAAAATTGTTTTTAAAAAAATGAAGGTTCTTCATCCAACATCACAAATTGTAAATGAGTATCTACAGAATTTTTTTAATATGCACCATTGTATTTATAAGCCATTTTGTTGTTATAAATCAGATAAATTAAACTGCGCTCCACAAAGGTTTAAAAAATTTATAAAATTAGAAAAACGTTCTATTATTTTAATTTTTTCTTCGAGAACGGCAGAATCATTTTGTGATGAAATTTTGAAATATAATTTATCTAATTTTTGTGAGAATAAAAATGTGATAGTATTAAGTAATAATATTAAAAAAAAACTTGATTTAATAAATTTTAATGAAATTTTTGTTACTTCAAGACCAAATCTCGATAGTATGATTAAATCTATAGAATTAATTATTAAAAAAGAAAAGTACATTGAGTGAATCTAATAGTCAAAAAAAAAATGATGAAAACTTTATAGATTTGGATAAAAGTCAATTCAAAAAAAAATCAAACTTTTTTAGGAATCTTGCTTTTTTCCTGTCATTTTTTTTTATTACATTGAGCGTAGGCTTTTTTCTAAATGATTATTTAAAAAAAAATAAAATAAAAATCCCTTTTTACAATTATGAGCCTCAAAATTTAAATTATGACTTAAAAGAATTAAATATTCTTCATGATCAACAGAATGCATTTGAAAAGGAATACCAGGAAAGATTGTTTTTAATTGAAAATAAAATTCAAACACTATCAAACGATCTTGAAAGTTATCAGGGCCAAATGCTGGATATAAAGAAAAAGATAGAAGATTTAAATTACCAAAAAATGGAGGCTAATAATTTAGCATTCAATGAAAACAAAGAAGTGTCAATAAATGAAGATAATTTGATTTTAGCAAATTTATTTTTATTGAAAAATAGCTTTTCTGATAGGCAGCCTTATGAACAACCTTTAGAAAAGTTAATGACAATTTTTTTACAGAATCAAGAGATTATATTTTTGCTAAAATATTTCCAATCTATTGATATAACCACATTACCAAAAAGAAGTTTTTTTTTGAATGAAATTAATAAAATAATATCTTCACAAACTGAAGGTTTTGAGGAATTTATTCAAAGAATAGAATTAACAGATGAATTTGATAATATATTTGATTCAAAAGAAAGTTTTCTTCTATACTTGAGAGAAATATTCAATTCTACTTTTAAAATTTCTAAAGTTAGTAAATCAAAGATTGAAAATGATTTTTCAACAAAAAAACAACAACACAATACATTACAAGTTCTTATTAAATCTAAGGAAGAGATTTTAAATGATAATTTAGATAAAGGAATTAAACTTTTAAGTGATCTTAAAGCTGAAGAAAACAATGAATTAAGAAATTTAATTATATCTGGTGAAGAAGTTATAGAATCTGAATTAAAATTATATGATTTAGAAAAAAAAATTTACTTTTATTTAGGTAATAGCATTGATCAAAATTATTAAATACTTTTTAATCACACTTTTGGTCTCAATATCAATAGTATGGTTGTCAAATAATCCAGGCAGGATTGAAATATATTGGAAAGAATATTTAATACAGACGAATATTATAGGTTTAGTAGTAGTAATTTTCATAGTTATTGGGGTAGTATTATTCTGGTCTTTTATAAATAGAAAGGTTAGAGAATTACCTCAAATTTACGATTTTAATAAAAAACAAAAATATCTTAATTTGGGTAATGATGTTTTAGATGATATCGCAATAGATTTAGTAATTTCTGACTCAGAAGGACTGGAAAGAAATTCAAGAAAATTAAAAAAATACTTTGGTAATAATTTGTTTAGTACATTTATTTTATTTTTTTCATCTTTACTAAAAAATAATATTGATGAAGCAAATAAATATTTGAGAGTATTAGAAGCTATTCCAAAAGCAGATTATATTGCAAAAAGATCAAGAGTTTTATTATTATTAAAAGAAAATGATTTTAAAGAGGCTAAAGATTTATTAGAAAACTTTTGTAAAAAATATAAAAAAGATATTTGGTTTTTTGAAAAATTATGTACTATTTACGTTCTCGAGAAAAATTGGAAACTAGCCTCTGAAACAATAGAAAAATTATATTTCTCTAAATCAATAAAAATTAAAAATTTAAGAGCTAATTTAACAATATTGGCAGGAACAAAACCTTCAGAGGCAATAAAAATTTCAAATAAATCTATAAAAGTAATAATAGAAACTGTTAAATTTTATATTGACGAATCAAACTTGAAAAAGTCAGTTGCAATTATCGATAAGAATTGGAAAAATTTTATATGCTTTGAAATTATTAAGATTTTTATGGATTACAAGATTAAAAATAGTAGTGAAAGTTTAAAAAGGTTTAAATTAGTAGCAAAAGTTCTTAAGCGTCATGTCTCGGTTTCTAACGAGTCAAAATTTTCTATGGCTTACGCAGCATATTGTGCTTCAATTTGGGGAGAGTCAGAAAAATTTCTTGACTCAATTCCGAGGGATGAATGGGATTCACGAATTATGAGTTTATACGAAAAATTATTAGAAAAAAGTTCTAAAGTAAAAATTGAAAAATTACCTAAAGTTATAAAATCAGATCCTATGTGGAATTGTGAAATTTGTAATCTAGCGTCTAAAGAGTGGAGAATAATTTGTTCTAATTGTAATAGTATAGATTCTTTTTCTTGGCCAAAAGCTTTAAGTAACAATACTAAAAAAATTCAACCAGATCTTATAAAAACTTTACTTAAGAATCCTTTGGGACATCTTCCAAAAATGAAGTGAAAGTAAAGATAAATGCGGGCTAAAATCTTTTTTGAAATTTATTTGTGATTTTTCCATTTCGCAGATTTTTAAAGAAACTTTATTTATTATTAAATCTTTTTCAGGAAATATATTTGGTCTCATTAAAAAAAAAATTAAGAATATATCTATGGTCCATTCTCCTATTCCTTTAATTCTTATTAACTCATCTCTAATTTCTGAATCTTCTTTTACAGATAATTCATCAAAAAAAATTTTATTTTTTTTTACATGATGAAAAAGATTAACAATATAGCCAACTTTTCTTTTTGATATACCTATATTATCTATTTTGTAAATTAAATCATTTGAGTTTTTGAGTAAGCTAATTTTTTTTTTATTCGAAAGATTTACACAAAGTTTTTTCCAAATTGACGCTGCTACTTTATCAGAAATTTGTTGAGAAATGATTGTTTTACATAAAAACAAAAAAAAATCTATTTTCGGCTTATAAATTTCAATAATACCATTAGTTTTTATTTCGTTACTTAAGAAAATTAAATTTTTACATTTATTTAATAGAACCTCATGACTTTCCTTAAAGTTTTGCAAGTCAATTTACTTTCATAATTTTAGTTGGATCATTCTTTTTTGTTTTACCTTCCTTTTTGATTAAATAAATATTTCTTGAGTAAATTAAAAATCCACACGATTGGCCAACAATAAAAACAGGATCTTGTTTATGTATTGCATAACTTAATAGAACCATACTTCCTGCTAAACTTATCCACCAAAAGATATTAGGAATAATACTTTTAGATGCTCTTTCACTTACAACCCATTGGATTAAAAATCTTGAAGCAAAAATTGTTTGACCAATAAAACCAATTATTAGCCATATTTGTTCAGCTGTCATTTGTTTCTCCTTTTTTTAAAATTTATAATAAACCAAACAACTAATAGATCTTTTATACCAACCCAAAATCTATTATGAAAATTGTATTTTGATTCCCCTTTAAGTCTTTTCCTATCTTTTACCGCTATATTAAAAATTTTACCATTTTTCATTTTAAAAAGGGCTGGTAAAAATCTATGCATATTTTTGATGTAGGGAACTTTTAAAAAATCAGATTTTGAAAAAACCTTTAAAGCACATGCTGTGTCATTACAATCATCATTCAAAATAAATTTTCTAAATTTATTAGCTACTTTTGAGCTAAATCTTTTAATTAATGTATCTTTTCTTTTTATTCTATTACCACACAAAAGTGCAAATTCTTTTTCACCAGAGGGAATGTCTATCCAAAATCGTATCATTTTTTTTAATTCTGCTGGAGGGTTTTGACCGTCACCATCTATTACACTAATTAGATTGTTAGTTGATGCTTTAACTCCTGATAATATTGCCATACATTTACCTAAATTTCTTTCGTGCTTGATGATTTTTATATTATCATTTAGTGATTTACTAAGAATTTGAAAATTATCGGAACTACCATCATCGACTAACACTATTTCAAAACTATCAGAACGGAATTCTGATTTAATTTCATTTAAAAGATCAAAAATTGATTCAACTTCGTTAAAAATTGGAATTATTATTGTAAAATTTTTCATTATAGAGTCATATGATAACTTTAAATCTAAACTAGTGGTGAACAAAAACAATGAATTTTTTTAAACTCAATAAGAAATTAGTTTTGTTTTTTTTATTTTCTCTTTTTGCAATTTTTTTACACGGTTCATCTAAGATTCCAGTATTAGATAGAGACGAAGCTAGATTTGCATCAGCCTCTAAAACAATGCTAGAAAAAGAGGATTTCATTGATATAAGTATAGGAGAAGAAAAAAGATATAAAAAACCTATTGGAATTTATTGGGCCCAAGTTTTATCTAATTTTAGTTTTGGTAGTTATCCATACCAAGATATTTTGATTTACAGATTACCTTCAATAATTGCAATATTTGCGAGTTTTCTTTTAATATTTTTTTATTCAACAAAAAATTTTGATCTAATAAAAGCTTCTTTAACAATTTTCTTTTTAACTTTTTCAATTCTCTCAATTTCTGAAATGCATCAATCAAAAACTGATGGTATGTTGTTTCTTTTCACAAATATTTGTAATTTGACTTTACTGGAGTTGATTAAATCTAAAAATCCCTCAAACAAATTAAAGTATTTATTTTGGTTATCACTAGGATTGGGAACTATTATCAAAGGTCCAATAATTTTTATTTTTACACTTCTACCTCTATCAATATTTTCTTTTATTTGTAAGAGAAATTTTTTTAAAATATTCTGGTCAAATCTAGGGATACTTCTTTTTTTTGTAGTAGTACTACCGTGGTTTATAATTATTACAATAAAATCTGGGAATAACTTCTGGTACGAATCTGTTTATAATGATTTATTAAAAAAAGTGGGATCGGGACAGGAATCACACGGATTTCCTCCAGGTTACTATACAGCACTTTTATTTATTTTTTTGTGGCCCTGTTCTATATTTTTAATATCATTCTGTCTTTTATTAAAAAAAAATTGGAAAAATAAAATTTTGAGAAGTAAGCAAAATTTATTTTTATTCTTATGGTTCATAATTCCCTTTCTTACTTTTGAAATTATTTTTACGAAACTTCCTCACTATGTTTTTCCATCATATACCGCAATTTGTATTCTAATTTCAAATTTTTTAATTGATCATAATTTTAAAAATTTGAAATTTATTACAATCCCAGCAATTTTATATCCTATGATTTTATCAGTTTTATTCACCTACTCCATTACTGAATTTTCTGAATTTGATAAAGTCTCAATTTTTATACTCTGCGTTTTCATTTTCTTTACATTATCTTTAGTTTATTTTTGCATTAAAAAAAAAATAATTTCTTTAATTATATTTTCAGGTTTTTTTCAATTGTTTTTTTATTTCGTTTTAACAAACGTTCTGGTTTCAAAACTTAATTCATTTTGGATAGCTAATAAAATTTCCCAAATCATCGAAGATAATAAAAATTACTCGGACGAAATTTATAATTATGGGTTTAATGAACCAAGTTTATATTTTATGACATCTCATATTTCAAAGAAAATTAATCCTCTTGATATACCACTAGAAAACTTACAAAATAAAATTTTATTAATAATTACAGAAGAATATAGTGATATATTGACTAAAAACTTAAGATTTAAGGAATTTGAAGTGACCTCAACATTTGAAGGATATAATTATTCAAGAGGGAATAAATTAATTTTTAAGATTTATAAGAACTACTAATGAAAAGTTACTTAGATAATTTTAATTTTCTCATCAGTATAAAATTTTTTTTATTAATATCATTAATCACTCTAATTTTTTTCAATTTTTTTGATATCCCACTTTTTCAAAAATCAAGAGATCTTCATGGTTTGTTTTTTTCTTTTTTTAAAAGTTATATAGACCCCCTATCTGATATTTTAGATCCACTTAATTTTATTATTTTTTCTATCATTTTTTTACTTTTATCTCATAATATAAACAAGTTAATTGAAAATAAGCCAAAATCTGCTCTTCTAGAAAGTAGAACTGGATTAAAAAAAACTGAAATTTTACTAATCTTCAACTATTATACTTTACTTTTTAAGTATTGGTTATCCTCATTAATAGTTGCTGGTATAATTTGTAATGCAATAAAATTTATTATTGGTGCAGCACGACCCAAATATTTTTTTTTGTATAACTATGAAAGAATAAACTTTTTTAATATTGAACATAAGGTAAATTCTTTTCCGTCTGGACATACTCAAGCTGCGTTTACTGTTGCAGTTTTATTTTTGATTTATTTTAAAAGATACCATTTAATAATAATTGGAGCGGCGATATTAATGGGACTTTCAAGAATTTTTATGTCCATGCATTTCCCTAGTGATCTAATATTTGGTGCTTACATAGGTTCTCTAATTCCAATAGTTATCTACAAGTTTCATTTCAAATTTAAGTTTGATAAAATAAAAAAAAATAGATCAGTTAATTTTTTTACTTTTTGTAAATTACTTTATTGGAGAATTTTTATATGATTTTTTTTAAATCACTCATCTTTATTATTTTTTGTGCTTTTTTTTCTACAGTTGAATCTGGAAACTGGTGCAAAGTAATTTATTCAAAAGAGATTTCTGAAGGTGATTTTCAAAAACAAATTTCAAAATGTAAAAATTCTGACAATTTTTTTCTAGCAATCCATAATTCCTATGCAAATGCAGGTAACCTTTTAAATACATTTATTGCAGAACTTTGTGATTTGAGAAAAACAGTTATAAAATCTGAACCTTTAAAAGGAGATCCTTTTTATTCTTCAGTCTGTGAATTTAGAAAGCATTTTTTACGAGAATAACTATAAACAATATTTAAATAAGTCGTTATTTAAAAGCATGCTTACCTTAATTCATAATATAAGAATTGATAGAGAAAAGAAGAGTAACAGTCATTCTTTCAATACAAGTTTGAACAATTATAGTACTTCAGACTTAAATTCTTCAAACTCCCTTGATGGACAAATTCTTTCAGCTGACTGGCTAGACATCTATAGAAGACAATAAAACCCTGATTTCTCAGGGTTTTATTGGAGGAAATTAAAATAGACTTGAGACTAGTAAAAACAAAAAAATTGAAGAGAACGTAATTGCACAAAGTTTTGTTATTATCATACTAGCCCATTACAATATATAGTTATAGATTCCACTTGTCAACTACATATAGTTTTTTATATTATATGTTTATCTATATATAGTATTATACCATAGATTATAATTATGAATTCAGGAAATAAAATTGCAGTGGTGGGAAGCGGAATATCTGGTTTATCAGCAGCGTGGCATCTTTCACATAAAAATGACGTTCATATTTTTGAAAAAAACGATTATTTTGGAGGACACTCTAATACACAAACTGTATTTGATGAAAACTTTTCCCAACTTTTTATTGATACTGGTTTCATTGTTTATAATGAAAAAAATTATCCTAATCTTTCTAATTTCTTTAAATG
>MDTE01129198.1_pt1 | contig 24811 bp, 22 predicted proteins | sample 811231 | NCBI WGS metagenome assembly MDTE01 (sample SAMN05326651, study PRJNA326480) | marine metagenome | isolation source: seawater | place: Indian Ocean: Red Sea | collected 2010 | reverse complement strand
GAATATGATATTAGTGCTTGTGCGCTAAGATCAGGTGCAAGTGGTTGTGGTGGTTCATCAACAATACCTCCAGGTAGATGGGCTGACTTTGGATCACTTGACAGCATGGGATTCACAAGAAGAGACGGTGTTGTTGATGCTAACGGTAAAACACCCAGAGTAGATTGGAAATTACTAGGAAATGAGTTTGTACCAAGAGATGGCCAAGCTTATAACTATAATCCAACAAACTTTTTCCAAAGACCTGATGATCGAATGAATGCAGGTTTCTTCGGAAAGTATGAAGTCTCTGATAATGCAGAAATGTATATTGAGTCTCAGTTTATGAAATCTGAATCTAATGCTCAGATTGCTTATTCTGGAACTTTTGGAAATATCGAGCATATTCCATGCTATAACCCGCTTCTTTCTGCACAGATACATCAAGTTATTTGTGGAGATTATGTTGGTATGGCTGGAAGCCATGCTCCAGATTTTGCAACTGCTGCGGAGGCTTTAGCATACATTTCTAATCTACAACTAAGTATCGGAACTGTTGTTGATGGAGAAACAATTATTGACTATAGATCACCACTCACATCTTTAAAAAGAAATGTTGAGGGAAATCCTAGACAGTCAATTTATATGTATAAAAGCTTTACCAATACAGTTGGTGTAAGAGGCGATATTAATGATGATTGGTCATATGATGTTTATTACCAAACTTCAGTCGTGAATTACAATAATGAGTATAGGAATGATCTTTCAGTAACAAATATAAATAGAGCTGTTGATGTTATTTCTGTTGCTGGTGTGCCAACTTGTGTATCTGCTTTAAATGGAACAGATACATCATGTATTCCATACAACCTTTTCCAAGGTGGTCAACCTGGTGATGGAGGAATAGACGGAGTAAGAGATGGTGGGCAGGCACTGCAAAATTATATTGCTAATGGAACTTATATAAATGGTGATGGAGAGCAGACAACTTTCACAGCATTTGTTAGTGGTAGTTTGAATCTTTCTGTTCCAGGAGCTCCTGGTTCAGTTTCTATGGTTGCAGGTATAGAGTCTAGAGAGCTATCTTCAGACTTCAGACCTGACTTGCCAAGCAGAACTGGTGATAGATCTGGTTCAGGTGGGGCTACACTTCCATTAGGTGGTTCTTATGATGTTGATGAAATGTTTGTTGAGTTTGGTATCCCTATTACAGAAACTGTAAGTATGGATGCAGGGTTTAGATCTGCTGAATATTCAACTGGCAACGATACAAGCGCATATAAGCTCGGAGCATATTGGACAGTTAACGACAAGGTATCCTTAAGAGGATCTTTTCAGACTGCTCAAAGACATGCAAACATGGCTGAGTTATATGAGGGAGTTGGTTTTGGTTTAGTCGATCTTGATTATGATCCATGTGGATCAGATCCTGATACAGGTGCGCCTCCAACTGCAACTCAAGCTCAGTGTGAGTTAACAGGTCTTCCTGCTTCATTGTATGGGTCAGATCTTAAATCACCAGCAGACCAATATAATATTCTTTCAGGTGGTAACGAAAATGTTAAACCTGAAGAATCAGAGTCATTAACTATAGGAGCTGTTATTACTCCTATTGATGGCTTAACATTAACTATCGATTATTTTGATATTACTGTTGAAGATGGTATTGGTTCTGTTTCAGCTAAAACTGCTCTCGATAAGTGTATTGAGACAGGAGCAGCAGCATTCTGTAATTTAATTAACAGAAGAGCTGATAACGGTTCTTTATGGCTGACAGGTGGTTATATAAGCACACAAACAACAAACATCTCTGAGGAATCAACTTCAGGTATAGATGTTATTTTTGATTACTCAGTTGATACAGATTGGGGACCAGTGGTTGTTTCAGGTGTTACTACTCTATTGGATTCTTATGAAATCATTGAACTTCCTGGTGAATCAGCTATTGGCTGTTCTGGAAACTGGGGTGGTTCATGTGGTAAAAATCCTATGCCTGAGCTAATGGGATCTTATACTGTTGGATTAACAACAGAATTTGATACTGACGTTATAGTGGGTATTAGATATTTAGGTGAAACCAATGATCTTAATGCTAATAATAGAGACTTTGACGCATTTACATATGTTGATGCAACAGCAATTTACTCTGTTAATGACAATATGTCTGTTACTTTAGGTGTAAGTAACCTGTTTGATAAAGAGCCAGGTTATACATCTGATGCAGGAACAGCTCCAGGAAATGGTAATACATTCCCAGGCTATTTCGATGCATTTGGAAGACATATTCACCTATCGATTGATTATTCTTATTAATAATAATTAATTAAATTTAAAGGGAGCTTTTAAGCTCCCTTTTTTTTATTTTATATGTTGAAAAAATTAACATATTAATGTCTAATACCAACCTTCTTTTTTATCAAATTGGAAAACATATGCTAACAAAAGCAAAACTTTTAAGAATGCCTGCTAAGAAATATATGGCTAAAGAGCAATTAGAGTATTTTACAGCGCAACTTAATGAGCAAAAAGCAGAAGCTTTAACCGAAATTGAGGATGCAAGACATCGACTTCGAGTTCCTCCTGAGTGCAAAGATGAAGCTGACAGAGCCTCCTTTGAAATGGATTCTCAGTTATACCTTAGGATTGTTGATAGAAAATCTAAACTAGTAAAAAAAATAGACTTTGCTCTGAGAAGAATTAAAACTGGTGAATATGGTTACTGCATGGAAACTGGAGAACCTATTGGCATAGAGAGATTAATAATTAGACCTACTGCAGAATTTTGTGCTGATATCAAATATATTAATGATGATCAGGAAAAGCACTTTGCAGAATAAGCTGTCACCACCTTTTAAGAACTCTTAGCTTGATAAATAAACTTGAAAGTATTTGGAAAAATGCATGAAACTTTCTAAGCTTTTACTGCTTATTCTGCTTGTAGTACTCATAATTTTTGTTTCGAATGAAATTTCCTCAGAGTATAAAAATACAAATGGTAAACCAATTGAAAAGACATTTAGGGATCTTCTAAAGTGGTCAACGAGCAACATTGAAACAAAGATTGAATATCTAGAAATTTCTGAAGAGTGGAAAGATTTAGATCTTATGGATAGTGATAATTATGCTATCTGGATTGGACACTCTACTTTCTTAATTAAAAAAAATGGTCTTACTATTTTGACTGATCCAGTATTTTCAAATAGAGCCTCTCCATTAAAGAATATTGGGCCAAAAAGATTAATACCTCCCGCAATATCACTTGACTCTCTCCCAAACATAGATTTTGTCACAGTAAGCCATAATCATTATGATCACTTGGACATAAGATCGTTAAAAGAGATTTCCCTTCGAAATCCTGAAGCAAAATTCCTTGTTCCTGCAGGAGATATGAAATTACTTAAAAGAAAGAAAATACAAAATGCTAATGAATTTGAGTGGTGGCAAAGTTACAAAACGGAAGATATAGAATTTATTTTTACACCTGTTCAGCATTGGTCAAAAAGAGGCTTATTTGATAGGAACAAAAGCTTGTGGGGAGGGTGGTTTATTAAATTCGATGATTTTTCAATATTTCATGCAGGGGATACTGGTTATTCAGATGACTTTAAAGAAACAAAATTAAGATTAGGTTCTCCCAAGTATGCTTTTATTCCTATAGGCGCATATGATCCCGAATGGTTTATGGCTGAAAGTCATGTAAATCCTGAAGACGCTATTCAAATAATGCTTGACCTTGAGGCAGAAAATAGTTTCGGTATGCATTGGGCAACATTTAAACTAACAGATGAAGATACATTTGAGCCCAAAGAGAGACTAGATTTGGCAATGAAAAATAAAAATATGAATAATTTTATTGCTCTTAAACCAGGCTCAGTAATAAATTTAGATTGAATAAATATTTACTTCAAAAATTTACTTAGGTAACATCAGGAACTCTTTGGGGTCATAGCTCAGCTGGGAGAGCGCAACGCTGGCAGCGTTGAGGTCAGGGGTTCGATCCCCCTTGGCTCCACCAAAAATTTTAAAATGAAAAGATCAATATCATTAATAGGCATGGCTGGGGCAGGTAAATCGTCTCTTGGAGAAAAGTTAGCAAAGCATTTCGGTTTCAATCTTATCGATAGCGATAAATTAATTGAAACAATCAAAAGGAAATCATTGCAAGAAATTCTTGATGAAGTTGGAATGGAAAAGTTTAAAGAAATTGAAGAAGCAACGCTACTATCTGTTGAATTTAACAAGACTATCTTAGCAACTGGTGGCAGTGCAATTTTTAGCAAAGATGCAATGAATTATATTAAAAATAATTCTTTAGTAATCTATATTGAGGTTTCTTTTGAAAAAATACTTGATCGTGTTCCTGATTTTTCTAATCGAGGATTTATAAAAGAACCCAGCCAAACAATTCAACAAGCCTTTCATGAAAGAGAAAACACATATAGGAACTTTGCTGATCATGTAATTTTAAATAATGATGATGTAGAGTCTTGCCTTAAAAAAATTCTTAGTATTATTTAGGACCTTTATTAATTTCTTTTATTAAGCATTTTCCAGGCTTTAGATGTTATTTCCATTCCAAGAAATGGCTTAACTAATTTATAGGCTAATCCAGGAATAACTGTTCTCTTTCCAGCTATGGAAGCCTTCTCAGTAATCTTTACGACTTTTTCAGCTGATACCCACATCCAAAAGGGTATTTTCTTTTCAAGATGGCCAAGACCAGCTCTTTTGTGAGCATTTGTTTTTACATAACCTGGAAGCGAGATGGTAACGGATATATTCTCATTTGCCAGCTCCTCTCCAATTGATCTTCCATAAGAATAAATACCAGATTTTGCAGATGCATAAAGTGAAGATTTAGGCATTGGTGTTACTGCTCCTATACTAGAAATAATTACAATCCTTGAAGCATCTTTCTCTTTTAACCTTGGAACCAATCCCTCAACTAAATCAATAACTCCTCCACATAAAAGATAATACAACTCATCTCTTTGTAACGAGGAAGTCTCACCAACTTTGCCCATCATAGTAATACCGGCATTGGCAACCACAAGATTCGGACAATCTATTTTATTGAGTAGCTCTAGGATGGAATCCTTCTTTGAAAGATCTAGATGATAATAGTTGTTAGCGTTGTTTTGAAAAAACTCTCTTGCTGTTTTGGATCTTTCTTCATCATAAGAAACTAAATCTAAAGACCAACCATTCTGATTAAGATACTTTGCATATTCAAAACCAATTCCTGATGAAGCTCCTGTGATTAATGCTTTTTTCATCTTTATTTTTTTAATTGGGATTATAATCTTTTTTATGAAATATTTTGACTTAAGACAAATATTTGCACTTATTGTTGCGATTTCCCTCATTTACTCGTGTGGCGGAGGTGATGGTGATACTGATCCTATGCCTCAGATCTCAAATACTACACCATTTTTTGTAAATAATATTGATGAGGTTGAAGTCGATGAATTGCAATTATCTGTTGCAACTATTTCTGCTAACGACAATGATGGTGATGTTCTTCAATATAGTCTGTCAGGAAATGATCCCTCCTATTTTTCCATAACTAATCAAGGAGTTATTACTTTTAATCAACTTCCAAATTATTTTGATAAAAATGAATTCTCAATTTTAATTAATGTTACAGATAATATTGTTTCTATATCACAACCACTAAGGGTTTTTCTCTTAAGAGTTTGTTCAGATAACCTTTTGGGTAAAACAGTTTGTTTTGAAGAAGAAAATTTAAGTGTTGAATATGATAGATCAAATGATTACCCTACTTGGCAGGATTGGGATGGAGATTGTCAGAATAATAGACATGAAGTGCTCCAATCTGAACACATTGATAATGATTCAAATCATCCTTTAGTTCTCTCTGCAGACGGATGTTTTGTAAATACTGGTAAATGGTATGATCCCTATGATGATCGTTTTTATTTCTCTTCATCTGAAGTTCAAATAGATCATGTAGTTGCATTATTTGAAGCTCACAAAAGTGGGGCTTGGAGCTTTCCAGCTTCAAGAAAAATTAAATTTGCAAACAACATTGATTATGAAGATCTCTTAATTGCAGTTGGAGGCTCATCTAATGCCAGCAAAGGGTCCTCAGATCCATCTCAATGGATGCCAGAGAACAAATCTTATCAGTGTGATTATCTTAAAAAATGGCTGGCTATCAAATCTGAGTTTAGGTTGAGTATAGATTCGCAAGAACGAGATGCCATTTCAGAAATATACCAAGAAAATAACTGCATAAATTAAATTTTTTTTTTAATATGATGTATTATCAGGTACCTGGAGGAAAATTTTATGAAAAAAAATATTTTTTACTTAACGGCTTTAATTTTTGTTTTTGGCTGTTCGAATGAATCTGATGTTTCTGAACCAGTTGAAGTTGTAGAACCACAAACTGTCCTAGCAGAGTATATGTGGTGTGACTTTGGTCCAAATACTTCACCAGAAACTTTGGACGCTCTTGCCGCAGATTTTAGAGAAATAACTGAAAATTCTGAAAATCGCGTTGTCAGTGCATGGGGTTATATTCCCTCTTTTGAAACTGAGCTTTATGATGCTGTTTGGCTAAATGTTTGGGCAAGTGCTGAAGAAAGAGATGCTGGCTGGGCAGATTGGCTAGCTAATAATGCTGAAGACTTTGAGGCAAAGCATAATGATACTTTAAATTGTCAAGAGGATAGAGTCTTTCATTTTGATGCTGTTGCAGGAATGCAACCCGGCGTTGAATGGTCAGATGAGCCTCCATTTAATGCAGACTATCATTTTTGTACTTACAAGGAAGGGAATGGCGATGCTGAATTAGAGCCAATTATGGCAAGCTTCGATTCTTGGGTTGCAGGTAGAGAAAAAGATTCAATGTGGTATGCATGGCATAAGCCATTATTTGATACTTCAAATATAAATGGATCAGTTGTAAATGGTTATGACTATATGATTGCCTTTTACTGGCAAAATAATGATGAAAGAGAGGCAGGCTACTCCGCCTATGGCGAAACAGATTTGCAATCTCAATTTGATAGTATTGAATCATGCGAAATTAGAGCTTTTGAGGGTTACCCAATAGTCGAGCCTTCTTCGTAAAAATCAAGTAACTGTAAAAAGGGAGCTTGCTCCCTTTTTTCATTTATACTTTACTAATGTCTAATCAGCTATTTAATTTAGAGGGTAAAAATATTCTTCTTACCGGTGCATCCAAAGGTATGGGGCTCTCAATGGCAAAGGCATTGGCAAATAATGGTGCAAATCTAGTAATCTCCAGCAGGAAAATAGATCAATGCATTAAGGCCGCTGATGAAATTAATGAATCAACTGGCATTCAGAAGGCATATGGTTTTGCCTGCAACGCTTCGAGTAAGAATGAACTAAAAGATCTCGTTAATTTTAGTTTAGAAAAACTAGGTTCTATAAATACCTTAGTTTGTAATGCAGGAGTTAATTCATTCTTTGGTTCAATGTCAGAAATAGATGACGACTCTTATGACAAAACAATGGATACAAACGTTAAATCAAATCATTGGTTAATAAATATGGTTGCGCCGTCTATGAAGGAATCAGGGGGAGGCTCAATAATGATTACTTCAAGTATTGCTGCATTCAATGCATCTGAAACTTTAGGAACATACAGCATATCCAAGCTTGCAGTTCTTGGACTAGTAAGAAATTATGCAGCTGAACTTGGACCATTTAATATAAGAGTAAATGCAATTTGCCCAGGGCTAGTCAAGACTGACTTCTCAAAATTGCTTTGGGAGAATCCGGATGCAGAAAAAGCTACAAGTCAAAGGATGCCTCTTCGAAGATTAGGTGAAGCAGATGACTTTATGGGTGTGGCTGTTTTTTTGGCATCTAATGAAAGTTCTTTCATGACAGGACAAGCTTTGACAATTTGTGGTGGAGCAAGTATGTGGTCATGAATAAAAGAATTATTTATCTATTTTTTATCTTCTCAAATCTTTTGATTGCAGAAAGCTTTCTCATTAAATCCAAAGGATATTTAGATATTAGTACAGGAGAAATTGTTGAAGCTGACATTTTGATCATTGATGGAAAGATCGCAGAAATTGGCTTAATTGATGAGAGTGAAAATGTAACTGTAATATCTTTACCTAATTTAATCCTTCTGCCTGGGTTAATGGATAGCCATGTGCATATTGTAGGTAACGACTCTAAGGGTGAAGAGTCAATAGCTGATTCATCGCATATGGGAACAGTTTGGGGCGTTGTGAATGCTAAAAAAACTTTAATGGCAGGATTTACTACTGTTAGAAATGTAGGAGCTGCAAACTATGCAGATGTAGCTTTAAGAGATGCAATTAATAGAGGAATTATTGAAGGACCAACAATGTTAGTTTCAGGACCGGCACTTGGAATAACCGGAGGGCATTGTGATCATAATTTACTTCCACCAGAGTTCAATTATTCGAGTGAAGGGGTTGTTGATAGCCCATGGGAAGCAAGGAAGATGGTTAGAAAAAACAGGAAGTATGGAGCGGACTTAATAAAGTTCTGTGCAACTGGTGGAGTAATGTCAAGAAATACTGATGTAAATGCAAAGCAGTTTACGTTGGAAGAAATGAGGGCGATTGTTGATGAGGCGCACAATCATGGAATGAAAGTAGCTGCTCATGCGCATGGCTTGAAAGGAATTAAAGCTGCAATAGAGGCTGGCGTAGATTCAATTGAGCATGCAAGCTTTATTGATGACGAAACAATTGAAATGGCAATTAAAAACAACACAGTGCTTTCAATGGATATTTTTGTTTCAGACTATATTTTGGGCGAGGGTATCGAAGCTGGAATAAGAGAAGAGTCTCTGAATAAAGAAAGGTTGGTTGGACAGAAGCAAAGAGAAAACTTTTTGAATGCACATAGAAAAGGAGCAACAATAACTTTCGGAACTGATGCTGGCATTTTTGATCACGGCGATAATGCAAAACAATTTGCATACATGGTGGAGTGGGGGATGACTCCTCTTGAATCAATCCAAGCTTCAACTATTAGAACTGCTCAACTCTTTGGTTTAGAAAATATTGGTGAAATAAAAGTGGGCTTTGATGCCGACATCATTGGAGTTATAGAGAATCCTCTGAACAATATTAGAACATTAGAAGGAGTAGCTTTTGTAATGAAGGAAGGTAAAATTTACAAAAAATAATTCAATCTAGTAGTTTTGTAGCCTCATTAAAGTGTTTTCTACATAACACTCTGTATACATCGTTTCCGCCAATCTGAACTTTTGAACCTTTAGTAATAACGTTTCCACTATCGTCAAGTCTAACAACCATGGTTGCTTTTCTACTACACTTATTGCATACCGTTTTTAGCTCAATTAAATTATCTGCTAATGCCAAAAGTATTGCACTTCCTTCAAACAATTCTCCCCTAAAATCAGTTCTTATTCCATAACACATTACGGGGATTTGCAACTCATCACATACTTTACACATTTGCAAAACATGATGCTTATTTAAAAATTGAGCTTCATCAACAAGTATTGCATCAACTTTTCTTTTTGAAAGCTCTTTTTTTACATAATTATAAATTTTTAATTTTGAATCAATTACAACCGCTGAAGCGCTTAAACCAATTCTAGACTTTATTAGACCTGAATTCTTATCTGCATCCTCTCTTGGAATAAATAAAATTGTTTCGTTGCCAGTCTCATGATAGTTATGCGCAGACTGAAGTAATGCCGTAGATTTACCAGCATTCATGGTTGAGTAAAAAAAGTGAACCTTAGCCATTAGCAAATTATAATGGTTTTATGAAAACTTTTGTTGAGAATGGAATTACTCATTTGGACCTTCATGGAGTTAGGCATCATGAAGTAAATGAACTTGTTCTTGATTTTGTGCTAAGAAATCAAGAACTAATTCCTTTAGTAATAATTTGTGGTAATAGCGTGAAGATGATTTCCATTACAAAATCTTGCCTAGATTCTAATGAAATAAAATATCAAGATATTAGGTTTGGATTAATCAGAGTTGAGAAAATTTAATTTATAATATTAGGATGAGCAAACTTCCTGACTTACTTCTCTTTGATCAACAACTAACTGAAGAGGAGTTAGCTATTCAAAAATCTGTAAGAGATTACTGTGATAAATCTCTTATGCCAAGAATTCAAAAAGCTAATAGAGAAGAGCTTTTTGATAAAGAAATTTACAAGGAGCTTGCAGACCTAGGTTTACTTGGGCCCCATATAAAAGGATACGGTTGTGCTGGAGTGAGCAATGTTGCTTATGGATTAATTGCAAGAGAAATCGAAAGAGTTGATTCTAGTTATAGATCAGCTTTCAGTGTTCAGTCTTCATTAGCTATGTATGCAATTTATAAGTTTGGCTCTGAAGAACAGAAAGATTACTATCTGCCCGAAATGGCCAAAGGAAATATCATCGGATGCTTTGGTCTTACTGAACCTGATGCTGGTTCAGATCCTGCTGGAATGAAATCAGTTGCAAAAAAAATTGATGGTGGATTCGAATTAACCGGATCTAAGACTTGGATAACAAATTCACCAATAGCTGATCTATTTATCATATGGGCAAAAGATGAGCAGGGTGTTTTAAGAGGTTTTATTTTAGAAAGAGAGGAAGCTAAGGGTTTAGATACTCCTTATTTAGATGGTAAATTTGCATTACGTGCCTCCGCAACTGGAATGATATTTATGGATCAAGTATTTGTTTCTGATGATAAAGTGCTTCCAGAGGTTCAAAGTTTTAAGGGTCCATTTACTTGTCTAAATTCCGCTAGATATGGAATTGCTTGGGGGGTAATGGGAGCTGCAGAATTTTGTTGGGAGAAATCACTTCAATATACTCTTGATAGAAAGCAATTTAAAGCTCCTTTGGCATCAAAGCAGCTTATCCAGAAAAAGCTTGCTGATATGCAAACCGAAATTTCCTTGGGCATGCAGGCTGCTTTGAGGGTTGGCAGGCTGATTGATGAAGATAATTTTGTTCCAGAGATGATCTCGCTGATTAAAAGAAATAATTGTCAAAAGGCTCTTGAAATTGCAAGATCTGCAAGAGATATTCATGGTGGAAATGGCATCAGTGACGAGTATCACGTAGTAAGACATTCAATGAATCTTGAGGCTGTCAATACTTATGAGGGCACAAGTGACATTCATGCCCTCATACTTGGTCAAAAACAAACTAATATTTCAAGTTTTTAATTTAGGTGCTTAGCTAAAAACTCCTCATAATCTTTGTATAGCTCGAGATTTGCAGTTTCGTTTCTAAAACCGTGTCCTTCATCACCTTTGATTATGTATTTATAATCTACATTATATTTTTTTAACTCATTAACCATATCTACAGTTTCCTGAAACCTAACCTGATTATCTCTTCTGCCAGTTATGATAAGAACAGGATCTTCAATATTTTCAGCAAAAAATAACGGACTATTTTCGTAAAGATTTTGATAGTCATCAGGATTTCTAGGATCGCCTTTCTCAATATACTCCATTGGCATCCCAAGCTCACTCCATCTTAGCCCTCTTAAGTCCATACTAGTAAGATCATATACACCCACATATGCAATGATGCATTTAAAAAGCTCCGGACTTTTTGTTGCTGCATGCATTGCTGCATATCCTCCATAGGATGCGCCAGAAATACAAACATTATCCATATCAACATAACCTTGCTCATTAGCCCACATCAATGCGTCATATTTGTCCTCTTGCATTTTCTTGCCCATTTCATGATTTGCGAGAATCATTTCTTTTCTTCCATAACCAGTTGATCCTCTATAATCCATCTGTAATACACCATAGCCTCTTGTAGCATAAAATTGAACTTCAGGGTTGTAGCCCCAATAATCTCTTGCATTTGGACCGCCATGAGGATGAATTATAAATGGAATCTTTTCTCCCTCTTTATAATTTGGTGGAAGAGTTATATAACCATGAAGTTTAATTCCGTCTCTACTCATATATGTAAATGGTTCAATATTGGCAAGCTGATAATCTTTTAACCATGGAGCTACCTCAGAAACAAGAGAAACCTTTCCTTTTGAAATATCAAATAGGTATGTACTGCCTGGATCCTTGTCATTTGAGACTCTGAACAAAAATCTTGTTAAATCATCACTCCAATCTCTGATACTAACTTCGTGATCAGGGAAAGCTGCTTCTAAAGACATATCTACAGTTTGAAAATATTCATCGAAGTAAACCTTCTCTGTTTTGGCACCCTCATAAGAGAAACCATACAATTCATATCCATCAGACGAAAACCACATATTCATGGAGAACATGCCATGCATAGGACTTGATAAATCATAATCTGGATCATGATGAAGCATTTCAAGATACTCACCAGTTTCAGCATCTATAAGCCATAGTGCGTTTGTATCAGTTTCATCCATAATCTCACCATCAGCTGATACAGCTTGACCGACGCCTAAAATTGTTTCGTTGTCACCGTAAAAACTTTGAGGATACATGCATGCTTCTTGATGCATACATGACAAAACTTTTTCATAATCTCCGTTGCCGGTAAATCTATAAAATGTTGTTTCTATACCTTTATTAGGGCCATCAGCCATAAAGGTTTCAAATCCATATGGAACTCCTTCCCAATTCAACAACCAGCCAGTTACTAATTCACCTTGGATAGATGGCTCTCTTGCAACCAACTCAGTTCTTTTGGTTTCAAGATCCAACCAGTAAAGATCTCTTGATCTGCTTCCAGTATTGAACAAACTTATCATTACCTTTCCTGGCACTCTTGGGTAAATGCCATATAAACTAGGTACCTGGAATCCAGGCTTATTTCTAAATGCCTTAGCTTTTATTAACAGCGTTGTATTTTTCCCATCTCTATCAACCGTGTAGAGACTAGCAGAGTCTATTCCTGCTCTTGAATCTCTTGATACAAGAAGTTTTTCATCATCTAGCCATCTAAAACTTGTCACTGCACTTCCAGCAGATGTACCAGAAATTATTTTAGGTTCCATTGTTTCAAGATTTGTAACTACCAAGACTCTATCTGTAGCCATCATTTCCTGATCTGTTTCATCCTTTATATCGCAAACGTTATCATCCACTGGTACCATTGCAGCTAAATATTCTCCAGATGGAGAAAGTTGCTGTTGGGTCCCTTGTCCGTAACAAACTAACTTGTCTAAAGGTATGGGCTGATATTCGTCAGCTTGTATAATCGATGAAAACATAAAGAAGATACCCAAAATCGAGCAATAAAGGACATCCATGAGTTTATAGTTACTAGGAAATGAAATGTTCATTTTTTTTTTATCTCCGATTGAAATTGACATTAGTATGTAAAGTCTACTTTACATGTTTTGAAAATAAAAGATATTTACTTTAAAAATAACAAAAAACTGTATTTTTTAAAAGGAATTATATTTTAAAAAACTGTTTACATTAATGTCACCAATATGTATATTTACTGAATCGGAACACGTTTCCGTTATATTTTTATGCATATATATGGGGAAAATATTATGAAAAATTTAAGTTTTTTAACTTTGTTTGCTTTCCTAAGCGTTTCATTTGTAGTCGCTGATGAGCCTGTTGATGAAGATGTCGAAGTTGTTGCAGAGGCAACTATGGCAGAATCATCTGAAGCTGCAGAAGATGAAGATGTTCAAGAGTTAGGTAGAGTAAGCGTAACTGGTTCTAGAATCAAAAGAGTTGATATTGAAGGTGCCACACCTTTAATCACTATTACTAGAGCTGATATTGATAACGCAGGTTTCCAAACTGTTTATGACGCAGTAAGTAACCTTACCCAAAATACAGGTAGTATTAATGGTGAAAATTTCCAAGCTGGTTTTAATGCTTCATTACAACCTATAAACCTTAGAGATTTTGGTCCAGGTAGAACACTCGTGCTTGTTAATGGTAAGAGAACTGCAGACTATCCGTTTCCATACAATGGTGAATCAGCATCCTTTAACTGGGGCTCTATTCCGCTTGCCGCTGTTGAAAGGATTGAAGTTTTAACTTCTGGTGCTTCTTCTATTTATGGTTCTGATGCTGTCGCAGGTGTTGTTAACGTTATATTGGTTGATGGATTAGAAAGACAAACTGCAAGAGTTGTTGCTGGTGCTGGTGTCAACCAAGGGTCTGGTGGTGAAACACTTAATCTTGAGTTTGCTGGCGGTGGTTTCGGTGAAAGATATTCCTATACATATGCATTAGAGTATTATGATGAGCAGCAAGTTCCAATAAGCTCAAGAAGTGAGCACGATTCTTACCTTGATGCGAATGATGGTGGACTTCCTTCTAGAGGTCTTCTTATAAGGGATACTTATCAATTCTTCAATCCAGCATTACCTGGGTTTGGATTTAACCATTATACACCTGACCAATTTATTGATGGTTCAACTGCACTACTTGATCCTACTTCAGGACTTGTTGATACAGCAGGATTATCTTGTACGGATGCTGGAGATTATTTCAGACCTACTGAAGAGCAAATTGGTAATTATGTTTGGTATGCAAATGGTGACTGGTGTGCCATTGATACAAGTTCTAATGGATCGCTTACAAACGAAAGAAAAAGAGTAGCTGCATTCCTATCCGGAACATATGAATTAACAGATTCAATTGAAGCTTATGCAAAAATAGTTCAACTAGAAACTGACACAATAGGTGTTCTAGATAACTTATTTACACCTTTTGAGTGGGTAGCTGGTCCACAACGATATGGTTCGGTTGATAGTGTATGGCTAAGAAATATTACTACTGATCCAAATACCGGCAGTTATGCTTTCACCGATGGATACTCCGCAATGATGGATTTTAGAATCCAAAAGATTTTCCCTGGAGTATATAGAGGATCCTCATATGATGAAGAAGTGACTACTGTTGATGTAGGATTAAGAGGTGTTCTTAATAACGGATTTGAGTGGGATATGTCCTACACTGAAAACACATATGACGTTGTTCAAACAGGTAGAAATTTCCTAAGAAGCGCTTTATTTAACAAAATTCATAATATTGGTGGAGTCGATGGTTTTGGTAACCCATGTGTACTTGACCAAGCTGATCTTCTTGATGGCGATCCATCTAACGGAGAAGTTGATGACTGGTATGGAATTTATGCTTATGGTGCAAGTTTCAATCAGGCAAACTGTTACAACTGGGATTGGTATTTATCAGCCAATACCCAAGAAGAAGTTGAGGCATTAAGAGTAGATAATATTGAGCCTGCTGATGCTTTTAGTGAATTCTTTGTTGCTTCTATTACAGGTGACCTAATGCAATTGCCATATGGACCTCTTGCATTTGCAGCTGTAGTTGAGTCTCAAACAAAAGGATATGAAGTTAACCTAAGCCCGCTTAACAAAGCTGGTGAGCTTTGGGGTATTGGTGGTGTAGATGGCGGCGGTGAGAGAGATAGAAATGCCGTTGGTGTCGAGCTTGCTATACCTGCTACTGAAAATCTATTGATCAGTCTTTCTACAAGATACGATGAATATGATGATGCCGTTGTTAATGTAGACAGAAGAACAGGCGGTGCTGCCTTGGAGTGGAGACCAAAAGATAATGTTCTAGTTAGAGCTACATGGTCTGAGTCCTTTAAGGCACCAGATCTTCCATATTCTTTTGTTGGTGAAAGAAGATTCTTTACCTCACAAACTGACTACTGGTCATGTTATGTTGATGGTCAATTTGGTGAAGATGGTATAGGTTGTGCTGGATACGGTATTATAAATATTGATGGTATTACTACAGGTAACCTTGGTCTTAAGGAAGAAGAAGGTGATTCTTATGCTGTTGGTGTCGTTTGGGAGCCAATGGATAGAATGGTAGTTACTGTTGATGCTTTCCATATTCAACTTGCAGATATCGTTGCTACGAAATCACTCTCACAAATGGTTCTTGACGAAGCTGTTTGTAGAGCAAGAGAAGGTGGAGCAGTATTAGACAACTTTGTTGACTATCCTGCTTCATACTGTACACAAATTAAAAACAATATTGTGAGAGGCGGTAAAGACTTCAGTGCACCTGAAGGTGGTATAACTGCTATTTATGAAACACCAGTTAACATAGCTGGACAAGAATTCTTAGGGATTGATACATCTGTTTCATATGCATGGGTAACTGATGCTGCTGGTGACTTTAATTTAAGCGTCTTCAGTTCACATCAGATAGATTTAAAATATGCTGAAGATATTGGCGATCCACTACTTTCTTATATGAACAATACTTATACACCAAGATCTAGACAATCTATGAGATTTGGATGGACTCGAGGTGATTGGGGTGCAGGTGTATCTGTACTTAGAGTTGGTCACATGGAAGGTAGTGATGGTGGTAAAAAGAGCCCATACTTCAACACTAACTTCACAGTTAATTATGATTTAAGTCAGGATTCATTCCTTGCATTTACTGTTACAAACATTTTTGATGCAATACCTGATTCTGATGACGCATGGGATACTGGAAGTAGTTTCTATCCATACGGATTTAACTCATTCGTATATCCAAGATTTGGCCCAGAGGCTTACCTTGTTTATCAAATGAGATTCTAATTCTTAGAATTTTAAAAAAGGAGGCCTTGGCCTCCTTTTTTTTTGAATTGTTTTTTTAAATTTATATGGTCAGAATTTTAGAGAAAAACAAGCACTTATAGAGTATAATCTAACATCAATCAAAGGGACAAAATAATGCATTTTAATATAATAATTAAGAATCTTTTATTTCTTTCTTTTCTATCACTTTCTTTTGTAAATACTCTAAATGCACAAGAAGAGGAAACTGACAAATTAACAGAATCTATAAATGTTTCTAAAGATAGTTTTGTTGATTCACGCCTTACTCAAGAAGAGATTAATGAGCTTGATGAGACAACAAGAGTTTTACTTGCTGAATATCAATCTACATCTAAAGAGTATGAATCACTCAAGCTCTATAATGATCAGGTGCAAAAAATTGTAAATTCTCAAATTGAGGAAATTGAGAATATCTTATTTCAAATTGATGAACTTGACGAAACTAACCAAAGGATTGTCCCACTCATGATTGAAATGATCAATGCTCTCGAGGATTTTATAAATCTTGACCTACCTTTTTTATTGAATGAAAGAAAAACAAGAGTTGATAACCTTCGAAGCACCATGGACAGGGGTGATATATCAACGTCAGAAAAGTTTAGACTCATATCTGAAGCGTACAAAACAGAACTTGAATATGGAAGAACCATTGAAGCTTATAGAGACACTATTAATGTTGATGGCGTGCCAACGAGTGCTGATTTCTTAAGAATTGGAAGGATAGCTCTTACTTATTTAACAATAGATGGAAGCAAAGGCGGCTACTATGACCTTAAAGAGAAGAAATTCTTGGAATCATCAGGATCTATTAAAAGAGCAACTGAAGATGGCCTTAAAATCGCTTCTAAACAGGCACCTCCAGCACTTATTCAAATACCTATTTACAAGGATTAAATTATGAAAAGGTTTTTATTTTTTTCGCTTTTGATTATAAGTTCATCTGCATTCTCTCAAGAAGAGCCTGATCAATACTTAGAATTTGAACCAGTTATTACGGATCTTGATCGATTGGTGGATTCTGTCAGAAGAACAGCTTCATCGAGATCAGAAGAGGATGAGGCTAGGTTAGAAAGATTTTTAGCTGATAAAAATAGACAACAATTCCTTTTAAATCAAATGAAGGCGAATCTAAGAGCTGAAGAAAGCCGAAGTGAAAGATTAACAAAGGAATATGAGGACAATGATGCGAGACTTGCTGACTTAGAGGAGCAACTTACTCTTAAACTTGGATCTTTTGGCGAATTATTTGGAATTGTAAGGCAAACAGCTGGCGAATCAAAAGGTCAATTTTCTCTCTCTCTTACAAATATAGAATATCCTGGCAGAATTGAATTTTTAGGAGATATCGCAGAAAGAAAGAGTTTAGATCTTCCAACGCAAGATGAACTCGAAAGGGTATGGGTTGAAATATTAAATGAATTAAATCAAAGCGGCAAAGTAAAAGAATATAGCACTGAAATTCTCTCTGAATCAGGAGAAGTTATGGATGCTGATATATTAAGGATTGGCGTATTTAATTCAGTTACTGATGGGATGTATCTTAATCTAGTATCAGAGCAGAATATTCTTGAGTATCTTCCAAAACAACCTGATTCTGGTATAAGGCGCTCTGCTAGAAGACTTCAAAATTCTGAAAGTGGGACGTACCATGAAATATTTATTGACCCAACTAGAGGCTCTCTTTTAACTAAACTGATAGATAGAGCCGGTTTTTTTGAGAGAATAAATCAAGGAGGATTTGTTGGATATATTATTTTAATTCTTCTATTGATTGGTCTTGCACTCGGGGCAATGAGATACAGATTCCTATCGGCTGAATCAAGAATTTTAAATAGAGAGCTTGCAAGCGGATCTTTTTCTGATAATACAGTTCTTGGAAAATTAAATAATATATTCAGTAACTACAAGGGATCTACACCAGAAGATTTAGAGGCACAATTAGAAGATATTTTATCTAGAGCAATACCTGTCCTTGAAAAAAATCTCAGTACCATTAAACTCTTAGCCGCAGTTGCACCATTACTTGGCCTTCTCGGAACAGTCGTTGGTATGATTGAAACCTTCCAATCAATAACTCTTTTTGGGACTGGAGATCCAAAATTAATGGCCGGAGGTATATCTCAGGCTCTTGTTACTACCATGTTAGGTTTAATAGCCGCTGTGCCTCTTCTTTTTGTTCATAATATTTTAGAATCGAGGAGTAGAAGCATTACCCAAGTTTATGAGGAGCAAGCCATCGGGATAGTTGCAACTTTTTCATCTAAACAAAAATAATGCTTTACTATTTATCTCTTCCTTTTGTATCTTTACTAGACTTTTTCGATAGAGGCGGTCCTGTAATATTGATTTTGTTTATCGTAGCAATCATTATGGTAACCCTTTTAGTTGAGAGAACCATCTTTTATTTTAATGATTTAAGATCTTTAAGTCATCAACGCATTAAAGAGGTTCAAGATTTTGAATCTTCAAATAGATGGGTTAGAAATAAAATTAAATTGAAGAATATATCAATTCTAGATTCCGAATCGTCAAGGAATTTATTGATGATACAAGGTCTTATTGCTTTATGTCCTTTGCTGGGATTGTTAGGAACTGTTACAGGTATGATTGAAGTTTTTGACATTATGGCAATAACTGGTACTGGAAATGCACGTGCAATGGCATCTGGTATTGCAAGAGCAACACTTCCCACTATGACTGGCCTCTTTATCTCTATAGTAGGCTTATTCTTATTAACAGCTATAAAATCTTCTATTCAAAAGGCTACACTAGAAACTAAACACACAATAGAAACTATATAAGATGATAAAAAGAAGAAGCAGAGCACAAGATGAATCTACTATAGACATCACACCAATGCTGGATATTGTATTTATAATGTTGATTTTTTTCATTGTTACTACTTCGTTTGTAAAGGAGACTGGTGTAGAAGTTAATAGACCGAATGCATCTACTGCAGTAAGAGATGAGAGAGGAAATATTTTAATAGCTATAACTGCAAATGATGAGATTTGGATAGATAAAAGAAGAGTTGACTTAAGGTCAGTTAGAGCCAATGTCGAAAGACTAAAAGCTGAGAATCCTGAGGGCTCTGTTATTATTCAGGCAGATAAGTCCTCTAAAACCGGTTTCTTGGTTGAAACAATGGATCAGGTTAGATTGGCTGGAGTACAAAATGTTTCAATTGCTGCTGAGCAAGATTAGTTTGGGTAATAGACTTTCTATTTCAATTTTTGGCGGTTTTTTTATCGCATTTGGTATTTTTCTTACTATATATGTGATTATTCTTCCAAGTGACAAAACTTTCGATACTTCAAAAGACTCTAGTTTAGTTGATTTTGTTAGGTTAAGAAAAAATGAATCCCTAACAGAAAGGGAGAGAACTCTTCCCGACAAACCACCTCCGCCAAAGAAACCACCGCCTCCTAAACTTGAAACTCCTGAAGTGGTAGAACCGGTACAAAACTTAAATATAAAGTTTCCTGATATTAATGCTCCATTAGATTTAGATGGAGCCTTTTTAAGAGGTTCGAACTCAGTTGCTCAAAACAGTGGCCTTATTCCATTATTTAGAGTTCAGCCTACATATCCAAGAGAGGCTTTGAGAGCTGGGAAAACTGGCTATGTTACTGTTAGAATTACTGTTGATGAAAATGGCAGAGTTATTGAAGCAAAAGTCGTTGATTCAAGACCTCCAAGAATATTTGATGCTGCAGCAATAAAAGCTGTGAACAAATGGAAGTTCAAACCAAGAGTTGTTAATGGTGTTGCTCAGCAGCAAGTTGGGGAGACAACTATAGATTTTAATTTGTAATCATGAAAAAGTTTTTTTTATTATATTTACTTCTAATTAATACAAATATTGCAGCTGAGGATCAAGCTATAACTCAGTGGGTTTATAACGCTCTTGAAAGAGCCCAAGCTAATATTGATAAAGGTAATTATGATGCCGCTGAAAGGTTGTATTATGATCTTGCAAACGACTCGTGGGGATCAAAATCTTATGACCATTTTGTAATTTTAAGGACTTTTGCATATTTCCTGATTGAACAAAATAAAAACAAAGAAGCACTCAAATATTTAGAGTTAGCAGTTGTAAAAAAAGATATGCTTCCATACGACATGTTTGAATTAAATTTCACATTAGGTCAAGTCTATTATCTTAACGGCGATAGAGAGAATGCAAAAAAAGCGTTATTGCAATGGATAAGTATTGGTGAAAAAAATAATTTAGATATAAAACCTGAAGGCTATGCAATTTTGGCTACAATTTATGCTCAAGACGAAGAATGGGATCCTGCCCTTAAATATATAACGTTAGCTATAAATAATTCTTTAAACTTTGTAGAAGACTGGGCGCAACTTAAATTCGCTATTCATACAGAAAGAAAAGAGTATTTAGATGCGCTTGAGATAGCTCAGGAACTTGTTAGATACAAACCCAAAAATAAGCAATATCTTGAGCAAATGTCGGGTATTTACAACATTCTTGAGTTTACAGAAGAATCATTAGCTTCTTTGGAATTTAAGCTTCAGCAAGATCTTCTTACTAAATCGTCTGAATATACTAATTTAGCAAATTTTTACATGTACAAAGGATTACCAATTGACTCTAGTAAGGTAATTGAGAAAGGTTTAGCATTGGGGATCTTAGAGAATAATATAAAAAATAATGAGCTTCTTAGTAATGCATATATTATGGCGAAAGATTTTGATAACGCGGTTAAATCATTGGTTAAAATAACAAAAATTACTGATGATCCAAAATATGATTATAGAATTGGACAGATTCAACTCCAAAACTCTAAATTTGAGCAAGCAATAGAATACTTTAATGTTGCAAGAAAAAAAGGCTGGAATAAAAATCCTGGTTCTTTAGAAATGCTTCTCGGAGTTTGTTACATAGAGATAGAAGATTTCACAAACGCTCGAATCGAGCTTAATAAAGCAATTGACCTAGGCAAAGAGAAAGAAGCCAATCCTTGGCTGTCCTTCATCGACTCCACAGAAAGCTTAAGATCAGCTGCTTTAAGATAAACAACAAAGTTTGATCATTTGTAATATGTAAAGTAAACTTGACATCTATGAGCCTGATTAAAGTAAAAAACCTTAAAAAACAGTTTCAAATTGGTAGTGAAGCAGTAAATGCCATTAAAGATATAAGTTTTAATGTTAATGCTGGTGAGTTCATTTCAATCATGGGTCCATCTGGTTCAGGCAAAACAACTTTAATGAACATAATAGGATGTCTTGATACACCAACCTCAGGGGAATATCACCTTGATGATAATGAAGTTAGCATGCTGAATGATAACGAATTAGCAGCAATCAGAAATAAGAAAATTGGGTTTGTTTTTCAATCTTTTCATCTTCTTTCAAGAAATACTGCCCTCAATAATGTAATGCTGCCTCTTACTTATGCAGGCTTTAATAAAAATGAAGCGCGTAAAAAGGCTAAAAGTGTTTTAAATAGAGTTGGACTTGAGGATAGAGTAAGCCATAAACCAAATGAATTGTCAGGCGGTCAACAACAAAGAGTTGCAATCGCAAGAGCACTTGTTAATGACCCAAGTATAGTATTTGCTGATGAGCCTACTGGTAATCTCGATACTAAAACAGGCGAGGAAATTATGAAACTTTTTAAAGAGTTGCACAAAAATGGTCAAACAATAATAGTTATAACCCATGAAAATGATATAGCTGATCAAACCGATAGAATAATTACTGTAAAAGATGGATTAATTGAATCTGATGAAAGGAGAGTTTAATGAGATATTTGTATTTAATACCATTATTAATTTTAGTTAGTTGTGGGGGTGGGTCAAACGAATCTCAATCTTACTCCTACTACCAAAAGAAAGATGTGGAACCAAAACAGTTAGATCTAACTATCGAGGCATCAGGTGAGATTGAAGCAATTTACTCTGTGGAAATAAAGTCTAAAGCTTCAGGTGAAATATTAGATTTACCTGCTGAGGTAGGCGACTTTGTGAGAAAAGGAACTATTCTTGCAAGGATTGATCAAAGGACTCCAAAAAATGTTCTTGATCAGGCAGAAGCAGATCTAAAACTTGCTGAGGTAAGGTTAGAAAATGCTGAGGCACAATTGGAACGAGGGCAGGCTTTGCATGCAGAGGGAAGCATTGCTGATAAGAATTTTGAAGAAATTCAAGAAGGCTTTGCATCTGCTAAGTCTCAACATGTTAGATCCATTGTTAATGTTGAGAATGCAAAAATTGCATTAGATGATACATTGGTTAAATCTCCACTTGATGCAACTATTATTTCTAGACCCGTTGAAGTTGGCCAAGTTATTTCTTCACCAACTTCTGCCGTTGGCGGCGGAACAGTTTTAATGAGAATGGCTGATTTATCAAAAGTTAGAATTAGAGCTTTTGTTGATGAGATTGATATTGGGAAAGTAACAGTAGGGCAAGAAGTATCAATTAGAGTAAGTGCTTTTAGAGAGGAAATATTTTCTGGTAAAGTTTCAAAAATTGAGCCGCTTGCAATAGTTCAGCAGGGCGTGACAATTTTCCCTGTTCTTATAGATATTGAGAATAAAGATAATCTTCTTCTTCTTGGCATGAATACAGATGTTGTGATTCAAGTTATAGATACTGAAGTTGCTATAAGTGCTCCTACAGGAGCTTTAAGAACAAGAGATGATGCTTATTCGGCTGCAGAAATATTAGGTATAAGCAAAGTAACCGTTGACAATTTCCTTGAGGAAAAAGTCGATGGTGAAAATTTTACAAAATTTATAGTCTTTAAAGATTCTTCAAATGGCCCAACCCTATCTTGGGTTGAGATTGGTATTTCAGATTTAGCCAATGTCGAAATTAAAAAAGGTCTTAATAATGGAGATCAAGTATTTGTTTTGCCAAGTAAAGGCTTAGTTGATTACCAAAATAGATTTAAGGAAAGAGTTAGAAATAGCTTTGGTTAAGGTGTAAATTTGTTATTTTCAGAATCAATTAAGACTGCTCTTGATTCAATTAAATCAAATGCAACTAGATCTTTTTTAACAGCGCTTGCAATAATAATAGGTATTGCATCTGTGATTGCCATGCTTAGTATTGGAGCTGGAGCACAACAAGCACTTGAAGATGAAATAGATGCACTGGGTGGCAGGATTCTAAGCGTATATGCGGGTCAAACTAGACGTGGGGGTGTTAAAGGATCATATGCTCCATTAGAAATCAAAGATGCGGAAGCTTTAAGAAGATTTACGGAATTTGCTTGGGAAATAGCGCCTGAAATGAAAGATCGAAGACAGATTCAATTTGGAAACGCAAATTATAGTGCTCAAATTGGTGGTTATTGGTCAAATCATGATTCAGCAAGAGGTTATGAGATCGATGAAGGTAGATTCTTTACAGAAGAGGAGGATTTATCAAGAAGAAGAGTTGCTGTTATTGGTGCGGATATTCCAAAAGAATTAAAGACTTCTTCAAAAGCGCTTCTTAATAACGAACTATTAATAAATGGAGTGCCTTACAAAGTTATAGGCATTCTAGGAAAAGAGGGTTCTAGAGGTTGGGAGTCTCCTGATAATGAAGTTTATGTTCCGATAATGACAGCTAGCACAAGAATATTTGGCACCAGGAATCTTCGTTCGATAAATGTAAAAATACCTAATGATTCAAGCGTAGAGGAATCCATGCTTTATATAGAGCAAATTCTAAGAGTTGCGCATGACATAGGGCCAGGACAACAAAATGATTTTAGGATAAATGATTGGAGTCAATATGCCGATTTACAAAGACAGGCAACAGCAATATTCACTGCTTTACTTACAGGAATTGCATCCATTAGTTTACTTGTTGGAGGAATTGGAGTGATGAATATAATGCTTGTATCTGTTACTGAAAGAACTAAGGAAATAGGTTTACGTAAAGCATTGGGAGCTACTAATTCGGTAATTATGATGCAATTTATTATTGAAGCAATCGTTCTTTGTATATTGGGAGGCATATTGGGAATACTTTTAGGTGTTCTGATTGTTTATGGATTTACGGTTGGTGCATCCTTTTTTGATGCCGACTTTCCATTTTCAATACCGATTTATGCAATTGTTGGATCGTTAAGCTTTTCTGCTTTGGTTGGACTATTTTTTGGTATCTGGCCTGCAAGACGAGCAGCTAGACTTGATCCAGCAGTATCCTTAAGATACGAGTAATGAGAGTTATACAAATTCTACCTCAACTTAATATCGGTGGAGTTGAAAGAGGAACACTAGATTTATCTAAAGCATTAATTGAACAAGGCCATGAATCCTTCGT
>MDTE01003355.1_pt1 | contig 24824 bp, 23 predicted proteins | sample 811231 | NCBI WGS metagenome assembly MDTE01 (sample SAMN05326651, study PRJNA326480) | marine metagenome | isolation source: seawater | place: Indian Ocean: Red Sea | collected 2010 | reverse complement strand
ATATCATTGACGTTTCGAGATTTGGGGCCATAGCTCAGCTGGTAGAGCACCTGCATGGCATGCAGGGGGTCAGGAGTTCGAATCTCCTTGGCTCCACTTAATTTTCTTTGTGATAAAGATAAATTATTGCGAATTAAAATTAAATTTTTTATTATAAAAAAGTTAAATCTGCTTTTAAATTTACATTAGTATTTAAGAAATAAAGAGACTAGAATAAACATAAAAGTATTCTAAAAAAACAATAGAACATATGTTAAAGAATAATATATCTAAAATTCTACTTATATTAATCTTACCTTTTTCAATTATTGCAATAAGCCTTATATCTAATTCCAGCAGTAGGAGGGAGACTTTCACTTTAATAAAAAGATTTTCTCATCCAAGCTTAAAAAAATTTATAAAAACAAACTTTTTAATTGCAGAAGAGAACAAAAGGTTAAGTATGGAATTAGAAAAATCTACGAGAAAGTTAAGAATATTAAAAAAGTTGGTTCCAAATTTAGCAATTGATAATGACTTACAAATAATAAAAAGTGGGTCAAAGATAAATTTTATAAAGTCTGAAAATAATAAGGTTATTGGAGGAGAAATACCTTTGGAAATTTATCAACCTAATGGTAAGCAATCTTTAATGGGTATATTTAATCTAGTCCCCGGAAGTGCATATCTGGATAGTAATGAAAATGATATATTTCTATTATCAGCCTCTGGAATTCTTGGTTATTCCAAGAAAAAAAATGAATCATTAACTTTTAATCAAATAAAAACCAATATAAATAGATTCATTGGAGAAGACCAGTTTAGAAAAAAAACTTGGTTTTCAATTAAAGACCTCTTAATTTATCAAGATAAAATATACGCCTCCTATACTCAAGAGGTTAAGGAAAATTGCTGGAATACAAGTATTATTTATGGCAATTTAAACTATGAAGAGATCATATTTTCAAAATTTTTCTCTCCTTCTGAATGCGTTCATTCTAAAGATAATCCTGATAAAGTTTTTAATGCTCACCAATCAGGCGGTAGAATTTTTCCTTTTGATAAAAATAATTTATTACTTTCTACTGGTGAATTCAGAAGTAGATATCTTGCACAAGAAAAAAATAGTGTCTTAGGAAAAATTTTAAAGATTAATATAATAGATAAAAATTATAAATTAATTTCAATGGGTCATCGTAATATCCAAGGTCTATATGTTGATAACTCTAATAAACTTTTAATATCAACGGAACATGGTCCATCTGGTGGTGATGAAATAAATTTATTAAATTTAAAAATTAATCAAAAAGTTGAAATCCCCAACTATGGATGGGCAATATCATCTTATGGTGATCATTATGGTTATGGGAAGTCAACCAAAAAAGCAAAAAAAGAATTAGGTTACATCAAAGAAAATGTAAAAAATGCATATGATCTTTATCCTTTATATAAGTCGCATAAAAAATATGGATTTATAGAACCATTAAAGTACTTCGTTCCAAGTATAGGCATATCAGAGATAGTAGCTCTTGATGAAGAAAAAAAAATATATATCTTTTCATCTTTAAAAGGTTCTTCCTTATATCTTTTGACTTTAGACGAAAGTAATAATATAGATTTTTTATCACAAATAGAAGTTGGGGAAAGAATCAGAGATATTATGGTTCATGAAGATCAACTCGTTATATATCTCGAAAATACTGGATCATTAGGTTTTATTAAAATAAATAATATATTTTCAGAATTTTCATTGTAACTTATTTTAAATATTCAAATTTGGCTTTTGGTAAAGAAACTTATAGAGGTAAATAAAGTATAATCTTTAATTCCTTTAGAGATATTTAATTTTTATTATCTAGTAAACTATAAATACTCATAAAGCCTCAAAATATATTCAAAAAAGAGGTTAACTTTTTGGTTGCAATTCAAGGTTTTTAATGATCTCTTGGGAAACGACTTTATGCCCAAGAGAATTCCAATGTTTATCATTTGAAAATTCAAACCTTTGTTTATTTTTTAGATAATGATCTGAAAAAATAGGTTTCATATCAATGACAGTAAAGCCGTAAGTCTTCGCGCGTTTTATAAAATAATTGCGTTGTGCTCTGAAGTATTCGCTCTCTTTCAAAGTCTTATCGTAGATAGGAAACCTATCTGCATCAATCACGAAGATTGTTTTTTTTCTTTCTGAATCAGTTGGACGCAACTTGCTAATTTCGAACAAAAAAGTATCGGTTGCTTTGTAAGAAATATTGAATCTTCTATTATCATTGGATTTACTTGAATCTACAATATTTGCTTTTATGTTTTTTATTTCATTACAGGAAAAATCTGTAAACAAACAGAATGGATATTTGTAAGCGAAATTTGTTATTCTTACATTTATCATTAGAAATCTAGCGAAAGCAGAATTTTTAAAGATGAATCTTCGAGTTTTAATCCCAAGAGATGAATCTCGATTAATATATAAAGTTTTGCCATAATCATCTTTATTTATTTTAAAGATTCCGCCAGTTTGAAAAGCATTCTCTCCTAAAATGGACTCGTCAAAGTCATTTGAAATGATAGAAAAAATAAATGTAGAGTTAGGATTTTTTAAATACTTCCTGGCAAACATTGCAGAAATAACGTACTGACTTAAAGGATTCCCGCCACTAGCAATTGCACTTGATTTCACGATCTTACCGTTTTGAGTTATGTACTGATTAAGTAGTCCATGATATGTTTGATAATTTGGCACTTGTAGCGCCTCTGCATAAGAATCTCCAATTGAGATGATTGGAAAAATCTTTGGATTCAATTCCGAAACCTCATGAAAATCTACATCTGAAAATTGTCCGATATCATTTGCCTTCTTAAATGCATAAACTGGAAACGGAGGAAATATCCCTCTAGTAAAGATACCTTGAAAATTGGGATTCCTCTGAAATAGACAATCTTGATCAACGTCTGAAAAAGATGTTATTAGTGTTTTGCAATTAAGTGGTAATTTAAGTGGAAAATTTTTAGATGCTGGTAGAATTCTAGAGATGATCTCCAGCAATACAAATGCGGAAATAAACCCAAAAGAAATAGAAGTTATCTTTAATATGTAATGAGGGGTTTTTCGTAACATATTAACTTTAAGATTTTATAAATATAAAATAATGTCAACTATAGCTTGTGCTGTCTTTAATATTTTAAAAATATCAAAAAAATATGATAAAGATGTCACAAGAGCAACTAATATTCTTGACAGTATGATGAAGGCAAATTTCCCCCTCAAGAGCAAAAATTCAGAAATTTTAGTCATCTTTCACAAGGAGTTTCAGGAATTGTTTTAGCATCCGAAGTTGCTATTGGTTCGAATCCAGTAACTCATACTGCTTTAATTAAATATTTAATTAAATTTTTTAGAACTATAGAAACTGGTTCCACGGTATTGGAACTATAGAAATACCATCTAAAGAATTAATTGTAAATGAACTTTATATTTGGCTTTGAATTTATACTAACTTTTTAGCAAAGAGAGGATCTAGTTTAAAAATTAATAAATTTATTTCGCTTGGAAAACACGAAAACATTATGGAACTTTTTTAATCTTTTTTTCAACAACTAAGTAATATTTGTATTCATCTAATAATTTTAAATTTGAGATATCTATATCATCGAGATTAGTGGAATTAATTTAAGTAAATTTTTACCCTAAAATAATTTTTAAATCTTAATAAATTTTTATTGAAAAAATTTTCCGTTTATACAAATACTCTTTTCAATGTAAAATTTCTAGTATTAAAATTTACATAGATTTTCTTTTTTGCGGACATATAAATCCATCTTTGGTTATTTGATAACCTTTAAAAGGCATTCTTGGATAAAGACCAATAAGAGCCTTCCTCTGGTAAAGTTCAAGATTTTCAATTTCAATTTCACTTTCTTTTAAAGAGTAAGAAAGACGATTTGCAGAAAATTTTATATTTTCCCCCCAACTAAAAACTGTACTAAGTGAAGTCCTAGTAGAGCCTAATCTAGGACTTGCTCTGTGTATAACATTGGGATCATGAATCTGTACTGAACCCTTCTTTCCATAAAGTCGCAAAACATCAAAACCAGAATTATTTATCCAATTATCATCAAATGTTCTTGGTAAATTAGGAAGCTTGTGGGAGCCTGAAAGAATCTCCATCGTAGAGCCTTCAGGTTCTATATCATGTAAATATTGTTGCAAACCTGTCTTAGAGCAATGGTCTATGTGCCAATTAGAAGCAATTTTTTCTGAGGAATTAGTATTATCAACATGCCACAGTTCAGGATAATTGCTACAAAATGGATTAATGCCATAATATTTGCTGAGTAATTTATATAACCAAGGATTCAGCCACATAGAAATTAATTCTTTTGTTATTTTTAATTCTTTATACCTACAATTAGATTTATTAGTAATTTTAGAAAGTTCACTTTTATAAGCAAAAAGGAATTCTGTAATTTCTTGATCACTGATTAAAGAATCTATAACTACTGCTCCATGCACCTTTAACGATTTAAGAGCTAATTCCATCGTTCGCTCTTTATCAGAATGATTAAACTTAACTATTGGACTAAAAGATGATCTTGGCGATGAATAGGAAGAGCTATCAAGAATCGAATAAAAATTGAATCTTCCACTTTTGTTATTTCTTAAACGTGCTATGGTTCTTGAAGGTTTTAAAATGTTAAATACCAATAATTCGAAGGGATAGAGCTTTGGGTTTCTTTTTAATATGTTTATAATTTTTTTTATTTTAGATAAAATCATCATAGTTTTAGCAAAAAGATAGGATAAGATATGCCAAATCACTTTTAGTTTATGATACATCTTCAAGATTATAGTTTTTATAAATTACAATCTCTTTGCATAAAATATTAAATCAAATTCAAAAAATTGAATAATTATAATTCATTGATTTTTTTATTAGCAATAAAAAAATATAAAAGGGATTAGTATTTAATTTTAAATATTTTTATCTTAATTTAAAATTTTTATAAATTTGAGATATTTACTTTTTACTGAAAAGTTCGGTAATTAAAAAAACCTATTTATAACAACTTGATATAATAAATGACTAAAGAGCATTTGTTAAATCTTATAAAATTTTTATAATAGGGTTTAACCAAAAATCAACTTATAATGTTGAAATTGATAAAAGTTTTTTTCTCAAAAAACAAACCTCTTGTAATAGTTCCAAGATTTCTAGATTTAGATTTTGTAAGTCCAGAGAATTTGAATGCAAGAGCAATTTTGCCATTTTTGACAAATGACTTTAATATTATTGCTCTTAGGATTGGTAATGTTGATAGTAAATTTAAAAAAATTTATTCTGTAAAAATATTTGACAGATTAAGTCCTTATTTAATCCTTCTATTTTCTTTATTACCCTGCGACATATTTTTTTATCCTGGACATGAATGGTTTGACTATAGAGCTGTTAAATTAAGAAGGTTTTTCAAGATAAAAGGGAAAATAATTACTACACTTGAAGGCTGCCCTTTTATTAATAAAAAAGATAAGAAAAAAATTGAAATAAAGTTAGGTCATAATTTCTATACTCTTACAGAAGACAATTCTAAATATATTAAATTGAATAATTATTATTCAGATCATGTAGTTGCAATATCCCCAATGCTTAAAACGGTTGCTGAAAATATTTATAAAACTGATGTTTCCTTTTTAGATTTAGGATATGAGGATTCAATTTTTTATCCGCCTTCAAATTTGAGTAAGACCTCAAAAATGAAAGTTATTTCCGTAGGCACAGTTTATGAACGTAAAAGGCCGTTTTGTTTCTTAAACCTAGCAAAAGAGTTGCCTTATGTTGATTTTGTCTGGTATGGAACATATAGGGATAATAATTATATTGAAAGTTTGAAACAAGAAATATCAATTCTGAATCTAAAAAATATATCTTTTAAAGGATCAATTTCTCATTTAGAGTTAGCTTCGGAATTAAGAAAAGCCGATCTCTTTGTTATGCCATCGAAAAATGAAGGTTCTCCTAAGGCAGCTTTAGAAGCAATTGCCTGTGGATTACCTTTAGTCTTATTTGGACATTATGAAGCACCATTTGCATTGCATGGGAGAAATGCTTCTATTGTTTGGAGTGATGATGAATTTATTAGAGAGGTTAAGTTTTTAGTAAATAACACTAATAAGTTAAAAATCATGTCTAAAGAATCAATACAAATTTCAAAGAATTATAGTTGGAAAGTTTTATCAAAATATTGGTTAAATAAATTAAAAAATTTGAACTGAATAAATCAATTTGATATCAAGAACTATCTATTCAAATTTTTCTATAATTTTAGCTGATGAGCCTGCAATTAAACAATTAGATAGAATTTTTTATATGAATAAATGAAGTTTGAGGGTAGCAGTGAATTCTGCATTTAAAAATGGAAGTAAAAACTTATCTAAGATTATTACTTATTAAATCTGAACCATCATCAATTAATTCTGTACTTATAGGGTGAATAAAGATATTAAATTTTCCATAAAAAAACCTTACCTATCTTCACACCTTTTCACATAGTTAAATATTTCCAAAAAAATCCCAAACAAGGCAATAAGTAGTCTTTCCTGAAGATAAAAATAAAATAAAAAATTTTTCTTAGATTAATTCTTAAAGAAACATAGTGGTTAATTTTATCCTTATAAAACTATTATTAATTTATTTATAAAGAAAATAATCAGTTGGAACACTATTTTTTTTCAATTTATTAGATGGAGAATTTAAACTATTTTGCATTGTAAAACCTCCATAAATAAAATTTCTACCCTTTTTTGAATAGCTCATTTCACTTACTCCATGATAAGCATTTGCTTGATTAAAAAAAATAACTAATCTTCCCGCTTTTGGATGTACTTCTAAAACTTTTTTTGCATCAGATGATCGAATTTGAGAAGGGTACTTTTTATATTCTTTAGTATTTTCAAAAACACAAAAATTTCCACCTGTGGTTTCATCCTCTAAATTATTAAGATATAGAAGTAATACAAAAGCTCTTGAATCAGTATCTCTATGAATTTCTCTGCCATATCCTTTATTAGCGATACTATAATCAAATAAAGGTGTTAGTTTAATAGTTCCTTTAAAAAGATCTATAGTTCCTAAAATGTTTCTATATACTGCATCAAAAAGGCCAATCAAACTATAAATAAATAATAGTTTATTGGGTAATCTCCTACATTCTTTTTCCAGATTCTCTTGATAGTTTCTAAGCTGTTTTTTTGATAATAAAATAGATGAAATATTATAAAGTTCATTAACTAATTTAATAGACTTTTTTTTAATCCAATTTTTATAAATTATATTTTTACTTTGATTTTCATTATTAAAATATTTACAAAAAATTTTAAAAGCATTATTTGGCATCTCGCGCTCCAAGGCCGCCCAAGCATTACTACTTTTTGTCAAATTCCTAAAAACAATTGATTTCCATGGAACCATCATCCTATTTTCATTAGTTTTTGAAGGTAAAAAATTTGAGGCTTCCTCAATTAAAATTTTACAATATTCTTTACTAATAAAATCATCGCAAACCAGTACTGGATAAGGATTATTTAAAACTAAGGGTTCAGTAATCTTATTTTCTTTTTTAATAATCTGAGGCATTATATTATTGTCAATTATATAGAAATTATTATATAGGAATATAAAAAATCACTCAATTAATTAATAAGTTGTTTTTAATATTAACAATAATAATTAAATCAAATTCAATATTATTCAGATTTTTATTTTGCTTAATTATATTTTTAATAACTATAAATGATTAAGATTTTTAAAACGCCTTAAAGCTATAATATAAAAATATACTTTTTTCTATGGGTTTAGGTATATCAGCATTAAGATCTGCATTAGAGTTTTCCGAGAAAGGATTCTTTGATGATAAAGAAAGTGTTATAGATATGGGTTCTCAAGAAATTCATATTAAAAAAGAGGACTTCATAGAAATAACAAATTCTTTCAATTATGCGCCTAATTGGGACAATTTCCCCTGTACTTATAAAGATATTTGGCCTGGATTTCCCAGAGATTCATCATCAAATTTTTGGAAGATGTTAAAGTTCAAGAAAGTGGATTGTTGTGATATCAATAATGAACATGATTCTATATACATTGATTTAAATAAACCTTTAGAAGATAAGAACTTATTTATGAAATATGATTTAGTAACTGATTTTGGTAATAATGAACATCCATTTAATACAGCAGAGGCTTACAGGACAATGCACAGGTTATGCAAGGAGAAAGGTTTAATTTGGATAAACCAAGCACTTTTTGGAGGTAATGGTTTTTATAATTTTGATATAAGTTTTTTCGAAAGTATTGCAGCTGTTAACAAATATGATATCCTCTCTTCTTACTTTACTCTAGATACAAAGGATGGGGATCAGCCGAGGTTACCTCTTTCTATGGGATTACTCGAGCTATTAGATCGTAACAAAATCCAATGTCTGGGAGTCAGTTATCTTTTTAAAAAAAACTTTGAAAAAGATTTCATTATGCCAGTACAAAATTTAGGTGATTTAAAAAGTCAATGTCTCTACAAAGCATCATTAATACCAGAGACAACGCATTTGGGGATTAACCAAACAAGAGCTTACATACCAAGCAAAGCAGAAGTTGGAGCAAAACAAGCGTTTTCAATAATCTTAAATAAAATTAAACAAAAAATTTTTAAAAAAATCATCTAGTTATTAATTTTTTCAAGCAATTTAATTTATAATTTTGCAAACCTTAGGGTTTAATATTAGTTTTTAAAAAAACTTTTAACTTATATTCATCATGTGAGTTTGAATAAAATTATTTTGGCTAAAATTAAGTTTAAATAAAAAATATTATGGATAAAACTGAAGCTCATGAAAATAAATTAATTGTATTTTTATCAGGAGGGACCGGAAATCAATTATTTCAATTAATGGCATGTGAAAATATTTGCCTTATTCACAATCGGCAACCTTTCTTTTCAGATCATCTTTTAGGAGGTCAAAGAAAATTAGAAGTTCTTGAGGCTGCAAATATACTTGGTATAAAAAAAATTAATTACTCTTATCTAAAAGGAATAAAATCTATTAATGAAAAAGATATGTGCTATCCGCCCCTATTTAGTAGGTTTCCTGATCAAGAATATTTGCCCAAAGAAGATTTAATTTTATTGGGCTATTTTCAAAATTATAGGTTTCACTCTAAATCAGGAATAAAAAAATTAAAGGAATTTTCGTATAACTATTCTGAATTAATATCTTTAAATAAAGAAAATTTTATCGCTATACATCTACGCGAACTCCATGCCACAAAGGGACTAACTCCATTATCTAGTATTGATAATCTAAGTTTTAAATACTATGAAAGGGCATTAAATATTATTGAAGAGGAAATAAAACTTGCTAATCAAAAAGAGATTAAAAAGGTAATTATTTTCACTGATATGTATAAAGATTCCTCAAAATCATTTTTATTAGATCCTATTTCGGAATTTCTTAAGGCAAAAGATTATCAAGTAATTTTGGGAGATAAATTTTGTAAAAATAGCCTACAAGTTATAACTTTGATGAGTAGAGCAAGATTTGTTATTAGTAGTAACTCCACATTTAGTTGGTGGGGTGCTTATTTATCAAATGGGGGGAAATTATGTCCAATTTTTTCTTTTTGGGAGACTAACCTCACTACACCCGATAATTGGATACAGATTCATGATGGTAATAAAAAACCTAGAACATGGCACAATTTAAATGTTTATAAAAATGGAATAAGTATTAAAACAAAACCCTTTTTTGTAAAGAATGTTTACTTTGATAAGTTGAAATCCGTAATAAAACAAAGAATTTATAGTAGCTTTCTGGGAGGCCTATTGAATCGTTATGATATATTGAAAATCAAATCAATATTGTCTTAAGATTTAAAAATTTTTTAAATTTAAGGAGTGTAAAATGGTTAAGAGAGCTTTGGTATTAGGTGGGGGTGGTTTCATAGGTCATCATCTTATTAATAGACTTAAAAAAGAAGGTTATTGGGTAAGATCTGCTGATATAAAAAAACCATCTTACGAAATTTCTCAAGCCGATGAATTTATTGTTGGAAATTTGTGTTCCCAAAATTTTTCTAATTCTATAATTAATCAATCTTTTGATGAAGTTTATCAACTAGCTGCTGATATGGGAGGGGCGGGATATATTTTTACAGGAGATAATGATGCATCTGTAATGTACAATTCTGCAATTATTAATTTAAATGTTGTTGAAACTTGTAGAAAAAAAGGAATATCTAATATTTTTTATTCATCAAGTGCATGCGTATACAATGAATTTAATCAATTAGATCCAAAAAATCCAAATTGTGAAGAATCTAGTGCTTATCCTGCTAATCCAGATAGTGAATATGGATGGGAAAAACTTTTTTCAGAAAGATTATATTTGACATTTAATAGAAATCATAATTTGAAAAATAAAGTTGGGAGGTACCATAATATTTATGGACCTCTTGGCGCTTGGAACAATGGGAAAGAAAAATCACCTGCTGCATTGTGTCGTAAAATAGCTAAAGCTAAGAATGGTGAGTCTATAGAAATTTGGGGAGATGGAAATCAAACTCGTTCATTTTTATTCATTGAAGATTGTCTTGAAGCTACTACTAAGCTTATTAGATCAGATTATTATGGTCCTTATAATATAGGCTCTGAAGAAATGATATCGATAAATGATTTTGTTGATTTAATTGCAGATATAGCAGGTAAAACAATTCATAAGGTTCATATTGATGGCCCGCTTGGGGTCCGAGGCAGAAAATCTAATAATAAGTTGATTGAAAAAGATCTGAATTGGAAACCTAAATTCACTCTTGCAGAAGGAATTGCAAAAACATATTATTGGATTGAAAATCAAATAAAGTCAAATAAAATAGATAAAAAATAATATAAATTTTTTTTTACTAAATTAATTAAATTTTTAAAACTATTTATAAAATCAAGGTATTTTCCTTAAGAAACTCTGGTAAATCAACTGACCAATAATAATCAGAATGATTTTGATCCAAATCTGGCTCAAACATTTCATCAACAATAATTTCATATAGTAGTGTCGGTGTATGAATTGCTCTAGATTCCGTTTTAGAATCAAAAATATAATTAGAAAAACCTATTAATTTAAAATTCAAAAAGTATCGGCCTATTTCTTTTTTTTGGATTCTCATAGAAAAATCTTTTATAGATTCTTTAAATCTTAATCTTCCTCCAATAACCCAGTAGGTTCCTTTCATTGGCTCTTCAACCCTTTTTAATAAAAGATATCTTTCGTCGCATCTAATAAGAAAATCAATACAAAAAATTGGTAATTTTTTTATAATATTATTATATTCATTCTCTGGAATAAAATTATCAATCAATTTAAAAATATTTTTTGCTACTAAAGCTTAACTTGAAAAATGAATTTTTTTTCTTTTTTTAAATCTAATTAATAATCATTTCTTTTGATGAAGGATCGCAGGGTTTATCAAGTTCAAAATTATAATGAAAAGGAGGAAGTTTCTCACAATTTTTTTCTGCAGTTGTTATGTAATAAGAACTCATAAATGTAAGCTCTAATAATTTTGGTAAAAATGTTTTTTCACACAATCCACCATTATTATTAGGATGCACATGTACTAATTCCATCTTTTTTGAATAAAATTTATTAATTAAATTATCTAATTGACTTCCATAGATATTTAAATCATGTACCTCAATCGCAATCCCGCTAAAATATTTTAAATTAACTAATAAATCTTCAATTATTTCCCATTCACTACCTTCAATATCTAACTTAAGAAATATATTCTTATCAATTTTCTTAGTATTTAATTTGTAAATTAAATTGCTAATTGTTATAAATGATTTTTTTTCTGAATTTTTACTATTAGAGGAAGTTATAAATGCCTCAATAAATTTTTCTTTCAAAATAAATCTCATTATGAAAACTCTTGGCAAATTATAAAAATAATGCAAAAGACATTTTGCTTTAGTAAAAAAATTAATATGGCTATCCTTAATATCTTTATATAGATTATTTGTCATGCCAATTATTGATGTGTTTCTATCTACCAGAATAAAATCATTAATAAGGGATTTATTTATAAAATCCTTTTCAAATGACCAATCTGTAAAAACCCCTCCAGATATCATAGCAACACTCTCTCTTAACAATCTTTTTGGTATTACATATCCTCCGTCTTTATTTCTTCCAAGCCTTATTAAATCCTCGCAGGGTATACATCTAAGAAAGTTTTTACTATATGACATAGAAAATAAAGATTAATAATAGTAATATTTGGATTTTTAAATTTTATATATAAAATATTTCCCAATATTAAAATTATTAATATAAATTTTATATAGCCAAATTAATAAAAAAATAATTCTTAATATATAAAAATCATCTTTAAATTAAAAAATAAAAATAATTTATGATTCTTTTTTTTCATCAATTCTTAAAGTGTAGTCGCAAATTTCAAGACATTTTTCTCTATGAGTAATCATCAAAATAGTAAGATTTTTATCTAAATCTTTAATTGTATTAACTATAGAAACCTCAGTATCTTTATCTAATGAACTAGTAGCTTCATCAAGAATGAGAATTTGGCATTCATGATAAAGAGCTCTTGCTATTCCAAGCCTCTGTCGCTGTCCGCCACTAAGTTTGATTCCTTTTTCTCCAATATTTGTATAATAACCTTCTTTAGTACTTTCGATAAAATCATGTATATGTGCAGATTTAGCACATTCTATAGCCTTACTTTTTTGTCTTTTGGTTAGAGATGATCCCATAGTAATATTTTCTAAAAATGATGCATCGTTTAAAAATATAATTTGAGATAAATGCGATATTTTTTCTTGCCACCTTTCAATTCTTTTATTTTTAAAAATTGATTCACCATCAATAAGAATATCCCCATTTAATGGCGTTAAAAGGCCCATTATCATATCCATCAAAGTACTTTTACCACTTCCACTCTTTCCAATAATTCCAACTTTATCTCCTTTTTTTATTGTGAATGAAACATTATTCAGAAAAATATTATTTTCATCATATCCAAAATCAACATTTTTAATTACTATAGAATCTTTGAAATTAAAACTTTTTATAGTGTCGCTATTAAGTTTTAAATTAATTTTTTGTTTTAATAAACCTAATACATTTTTTATGGGGATCTCACGTGCTTTGATCAATATGTAAGAAGAGTAAATTCCTTGAAAAGCAGGCAATAACTTTTGTATTCCAAGTGCAAAAACACCCAAAGTTATTATTAGATTTTCTTCTTTAAAAATATAAACGTTAATACAAGCTAAAAAAGCAATAATTAATAAAGCACTAGTCTCAATAATGAATCTTGGGTAAGCTGCTACAAAGGCACTATTTGCTATATATGAACGTCTCTCAAAATCAACATTTTTATAAATATCTGTAAAAACATTTTGTTTTTTACTTAGAGTAATGTCTCTAAAGTTTCCTAAACTTTCTTGAATTATTCGGACTTGATTAATTTGACTTTTACCAATCTTAGAGCTGTAATCCATGATTCTATTTTTATATTTTGAAACTATAAAAAAATAAAGTAAACCTAATATCAATATTGAAGCCAATGAGATTTTTGGACTGATTATTAACAAAGTAATACTTATAAAAAGTGCTATAAAAAAAGAAGAAATTATTGCTATAAAACATTCAATGGAGTTAATTGTCATATCCATTTGAGTTGATAATTTAGCAATAATAGATCCTGAATTTGCATTTGAATAATTAATGAATTGCATATTAATTGTTTTCCAATAAGCTGTGGTACTAATTTCATTACCAATTCCTGCAGCTAATTTTAGTCCAAATCTTATATTAAAAAGACGAATTACTAACGAAGAAATTGAAGCTAATGCAAATAATAAAGTAACGAATATAATTACTTGTCTTACGCTAGAAATGAATCCAATTGATAATAAATAACTAATTAATTGATTATTAAGAATTTCAGAATCATTGGTTATGATGCTTAAAAAAGGAACTAGTGATGAAATTGAAATCAATTCTGCAAATCCACCCAGAATTAAAGTAATAACAAATATTAATGATTGTATTTTTCGTTTTTTTGAAATAAATGGCCAAAATTCAAAAAAAGTATAAAAATAATTAATTTTTCTAAAAACTTATCTTACAATCTTATATTAATTTTTATTTGTTAATTATTGGTTTCTCAATGGTTAATATTTTCATAATTTAACAAACAATTTCTTATTTCGGTAATTAATTTTTCTTTTCCTAAGAAATTATTATTTACTTTATAGTCACTTATCTTAAATATTTTTAATTTTTTTTCAAAATCAATTTCACTTAAAACTAGCAGTATTTTTTTTTGGGTTTGAAGTCTTTTGCATATTTCCAATTGATGATTATTTATTATTTCTCCGTATTCCTTAAGTCTTGGAATTACAATTGGAAATTTATTTTTTGATAAGGCTGTTTGAATACTACCAACACCTCCATGCGTAATAAATAATTCACAATTTTCACTCAATTCCTGATATTTTTCATATTCTAAAAATCTATATAGAAAAATATCCTTGTCAACAAATTCTTCTTTTTTTATATTTGAGTAACCATATTGAATATGAATTGGCTTAGGTATTTCTTTAAAGTATTTTTTAATAATATTAAAGAATCTTTCAAAGTTATTTTTACTATTACCAACATTAATGAAACTAGTCATGTTAATACAGAACCTTTATATATAGCTTTAGGGAAATATTTTTTTAAATGTTCTGATTGTATATAAAATTTATGCGCCAAATATTTCATAATTAACCCCGTTAATGTAGGCCTAAATATGCTGGCTGCTGATTCAACATATATTATTTTCACTTTAAAAATATATCTTCCAACTATACTAAATGGGACTATTATACCCGCGCCTGTTGATATTATATATTTTGGTTTATATTTAAAAAAAAATAAAAAGGCTTCAAGTATATTTATAAAAAAAAATAAATCTCGTTCTGAATGTTTAACAAAAAATGATTTATTTTTTATTTCTTTAGGCAAATTTATCTTTGAATTAATTATGTAAATTGGATTAAGAAAATCCCAAGATTGCTTTAGTGAAAGTATCTCAGTTAAGTGACCACCACAGGAACTAACTATAAAAATATCAATTGGTTTAAGAGAATTAAGTTTTTTTGAATTCATATTATTCTCATTTTTTAGAAAGAAAAAAGATAAATGTATTTTTATATTTAAATTTTTCAATTAATTGCATATTATTTTTATTGCAAAATAAGATCATTTCTTTTTGTGTATAAAATTTAGCTATTGGTGTAATTAGATAGTCATAAAAAAAATTTTTACTGCCCTTATAAGAAATATTATTTTTTGATCTTATTCTTTGTAAAATATAATATGGAGGAACTAATAGTAAATTAATTAAAAAATTTCCTAATTTTGTTCTCTCAAAAATCCTTACTAATTTTGTAAATTTGTAAATGTAATAATAAAGACTATGTTTTCTATAAAATGTTAAATACATTTTGCCTCCTAATTTCAAGATCCTGATATTTTCTTTTAAAGATTGAAAAGGATTTTTTGTATGGTGTATAACTCCATCAGAAATCACTATGTCAAATATTCTATCTTTAAAAGGCAAATTCATATTATCTGCCTTAATAAAATTTGCCTTTGGGGCTCTTTTTTTTGCTAAGTTTAAAGATACTTTACTTAAATCTACTGCAGTCACATTTAATTTATTTGCTGTCATATAAAGAGTTCCTCTACCAGGACCGCATCCTATTTCAGCAATAGTTAATTTCTTATTTGAATATTTTTTTAAAAATTGTTTGAAAAATTTAGGTTGATATCTCTCGATATTTAATTCATCTTCCTTCGAGAGAAATTCAAAAGGATGTTCATCATAATGGTTATACTTTATCATAGATTTTTAATTTTAATAGTTCTAGAAATAAGGTCTAAAATTTTATGTCCAGTGCGATCCCAAGAATAATATTTTGCTCTTTTGCTAGATAATTGTGAGGCCTTCTCATAATATTCTTTTTGATTTATGAGTTTTTTTATTATTGAGGCAAGATGATTAGGATCATTTCTCCTGAAGCTTATTCCAGCAGTTCCAGACACCTCTAAATTTGAAGAAATATCTGATACTATCAATGGGATGGCATTTGCCATGGATTCTACAATAGGGAAGCCAAATGATTCTAATAAAGAGGGGAATACAAAAATATCAATTTTTTTATATAAATGCCTTATATCTTTCTCTGAAAGATCTTCATAATTTTCAATAAAATCAGATAAATGTGAATTCTCAATATCAGATATTAATCGTATTACTGAATGATTATCTTTTTTCAAAGTTAAAATTAATTTAATAGAGTATCCATCTAAATAAAGTAAATCTAATGCTTGAAAAAGTACATTAAAGTTTTTTTGAACTCCATATAGAGAAATAAATCCTAAGGTCCAAACTTTTTTTTTGGACCAAATTTTTGCCTTGCCAATCTTTTTTATTAAACCATTTCCATGAGGAATTACTTCTATCTTTTGATTATCTATCTTACATTTTTGAATTATTTTTCTTTTAAGTGTATCTGTTTGTACTGTTACCATATCTGCAATTTTAATTGATCTTTCAACCCACATTGTCTTGAAATCCCAAATCAATTTTTGATATTTGAATCGAAGTTCTTTTTTGGTTAAATAGTTAAATTCTTTAGAAAAATGTCCCGCATGTTGTTGTAGTAATAAAGTTGAACATTTTAATCTTATAATTGGGAGATAATTTGTTATGGAAAATAGAACATCAATAGAGTATTTTTGTATAAGATTTCTAATTAAAAATTCATAATAAATAAAAATTCCAAATGGTATCATATCAATATTTTTAAAATAAATAAATTTTACATTACTATTAGAATTAAAGAATTTTTCTAATTTAGAATTGATTACAACATATATTATTGAACTTTTGGATGATTCACTGAAACTTTTGATTAACTCTTTTAGAACAACTAAAGAACCGCCTTTTTTAATAGATATAGCATTAATTAGCAACCTCATTTTTAATTTATTTTTTTATTAAAACCTTTTTAAGATCCCAAGATAAATAGTCCCAATATCCTTTTATGATAGATTGAAAATCGTAGAGTGTATAGTCATTACTTATATTAAATCTAGGAATAGCAAAAAAACTATCTTTTTTTTGATCAAAAGATTTTTGAATTCCAGAAACTGCGAATTTATAACCAGTCTCTTGAACCATATTAATTACTGATTTATTATGGTAGCCCCAAGGGTAACTAAAATGCTTACATTCAGCACCAAGGTATTTCTCTATTTTTGCTTTTGAATTAAATAATTCCTTTTTTAGTAAATTTTCACTAATTGATGTCAGATCAAGGTGGTCGCATCCATGTGAACCTATTTCCCATCCATTTTTTTTTAATTCTTTAATCTCCTTCCAGGATAGAAAGTATTCACCATGATAATGACCATTTAATTCAGAAGATTTATTATTCCTATTATTGAATATAAAATTAGTATTTAAATATATACATCCAGAGATATTTAGTTCTTGCATTATTGGATAAATATTTTTTATGACAGATTGATAGCCATCATCGAAAGTTATAGCAACTTCAATATCTAAAGGTTTCGAAGATTCTGCAGAATAATTATTAGTCTCAAGCAGATCATTAATATTTTTGATATAACAATTTTCTTTTAACCATTTTAGTTGATTTATAAATTTATTTTTATTCATTCCTAAATTTGTATTACCCACAGAGTGATATAAAATTATTACCTTCCTTTTTTTATGATTATTTCTTAGTTGATAAATCTGTCCTAATTTTCTTTTTATTAAAGTCCTTAAATTAGTCATTTACTTAAATATCTAAAAATAAGATTTCTACTATATCCAGACAGTGCTCCAAGATAAGCAAAATATATTGCAAATTCAAAAGTACCTGGAGCAACAATATAAGCTTCTCCTAGACCAAATAGAGATATAGAAAAGAAAGCTCCAAAAAGTATAATGAGCAAAGTTCTTTCCTGAATATTTTTTGTGATAATGTATGCCCTCCTTGCGGTTAACAAAAGATAACAATTAAAAAAAGTTGCTATTCCCAAACCTATCAAACCTGATTCTTCAACTATTGCTAAAATTCCATTACCTTTTTCACGGCCATAACCGGATGCGCTAGCAGAGAAACCTTTAATAGAAACTTTTTCTGATCCAATAGCTACGCCAAAACCTGCTCCGAATAATCCACCTTGTTTTGCTGCTTCAAAAGATTCTTTCCAATTTTCTTCCCTAGAAAAAATTATGCTTCCATCACGATCAAAACTTTTATAAATATATCTATCTATAATAAGGTCATCAACAGCTTGAAAATTGAAGAATACTATTGAAAGTATTGATAAACTGGTTATGAGTGAAATTATTATTTTAGATTTTTTTCGAGAAAATAAGTAAATAAATAAAAGAAAAATTATTCCAATTAATGAACTTCGGGCATATGATAAAAAAGCTGATATTGTTAAAATAAGTATGCAACTACTCCAAAAAATCTTAAATATAATTCCTCTAGAAATTGTTATTTTCCAAAGGCAATAAGGTAAAACCATTAATATCATAGCCCCAAGTGCATTAGGATTGTTTACTATACCTGTATATACAGTAAAAGCTGATGATAAATTGAGATAATCACTAATTGAAGAATCAATAGTACCTGCAATACAAGCTAACAAAGCCAGAAACAAACAAATAATCATAAAATCTAATTTATTTTTTAGATCTTTTTTCTCGGCCCAATGACTTGAAGCAAAAAAGATTGAAATAGAAACCAAAATATAGGCAATGCTTTTGTAAATTGTAATTATGGCGTAATCAGACCAAACAGAACCTAAAATAAGCCAAAAACATAAAATTAAATGTATAAGAATTTCAGGTTTTTTAAATCTATTTATAAATTTTATTTTACTTAAAACTACTACTATCAACAATATCGATGAACTCAACCACCTCATATTGGCATTTGTTAAATAGCTTACATATTTTACAAATGAACCCATAAAGCAAAATAAAGTTATAGGCAAAATGAGATTAATAAATCCTTTTTTCATTAATTTTTTAAAAACTTATCCCAAGCAGTAAATATATTAAGAGTTTCATTTTTTATAGTCCAATTTCTAATCTTATTAAATGATTCTTTAGCCATTGATTCTCTTAGATATTTATTTCTAATAATAATTTCCATTCTATTTTTAAGTAGATTCTTTTTATCAGTATTAACAATATAACCATTTACACCGTCCTCTACTAAGTCATTATTACACCCTACATTTGAACTTGTAATAACTGGTAACGAGGATGCCATTGCTTCATTTATTACTAGACCCCAAGGTTCGAACCTAGAAGGTAAAACAAATAAATAAGCAATTGAATACAAATCAAACAAAGAATTATCTGATAATCTTCCTGTAAATATTATATTTTTATATCGATTATATTCTTTCATTAACTGAATTTTTTGACTTCCATCGCCTACAATTATTAATGTCAAATCATCATTTTCTTTATTTAAATCTATAAAGGATTCTAACAAAATATCAATCCCTTTATTAAGCTCTAATCTACCCACAAAAAGAATGATTTTTGAATTTATCTTCACTTTGAGTTGAGACTTTATAATTTTTAATTTTTTATTTTTGATAGAAGAAATATAAAAAATAATCTTCTCTATGTCTACAGTCATATTTGCTTTTATAATTTTTTCTTTTTTAACGCCATGATTTATTAAATGTTTCTTTTGACTTGAACCTCCTGGCAGGAAAAGGTCTGGTAAAGTAAAGATAATTGGATAAATGAATAGTCTTTTAATATTTTTTATAGGGTTAATATTTGTATCTAAATCTGGTGTATCTGATTCTATCGTTGAAGGGATCCTTAATAATTTTGCAATTAATAAAGCAATTATTAACTTTAAATCTCCCCATCCAGCAAGATGTACTAAATTATAATTATTTTTAAATAATATACGAATTATAAAAATAAAGTATTTGAAGATATTTGACGGTAGTAATTTTATTTTTTTTCTAGGAGAATACCATGCTTGACTCTTGTTAAAAGATAGATAAAAAATATCTAATTCATATTTATTTATTTTAATCATTGATTTTAATAAAGCATTTATATAAGGAGTAGGCTCTATATAGATAATAAGAATTTTTTTTCTTTTCATTTTTTAATGATACTTCTATACAAATCTTCTAATTTCATTCCATGTTTTTCCCAAGTAAAGTTTTCTTTAATATACTTTTTACCACTTAATGACAATTTAATAGCTTCTTTTTTATTTGTTAAAATTTTGAGTAAAACTTTCTTTATTGATGAGACATCTTTTGGTGGAATAAGGAAACCATTAATACTATCAATAATAAAAGTTTCAGGCCCCTGGCCTTTTACTCCAATAGTTATCAATCCAAAAGCCATTGCCTCTAAATAAGCTATTCCAAAGGCTTCCCTATAAGATGGTAATAAAAAAATATCTGAATCATTTAATGCTTTAAATACATAATTTTTTTTTCTATAACCTAAAAATTTTATGTTCTTTTCTAATTTATTTTTTTTTGTAAATTTTTCAAGTTGATTTCTTTGGTAACCATCACCGATTATTTTGTATTGCCATTTTAATTCTGGAAATTGATTTTTTAGTTGTTTTAGTGCCTTTAAATTTAAATCTATACCTTTCCCTTCATGCAAATTACTTACACTTATTATTTTAGCTTTTTGTTTGGAAAAGTATATTTTGTTTTCCTTCTTAGTTTTTGGAAAGTTTACACCATTAGGAATAAAAACAATTTTATTCTCATCAATTTCAAATGCAGATAACTCTTTCTTTAAAATTTGACCAACAACTATAATTTTATCTAAATCATGAAATATTTTATTTTTTAAATTTTTAAAGTATTTAGTCTGTAAATTTTTACTTGTATCTATCCCATGAATTGTTAAGCAACAGGGAATATTTAATTCTTTTGCTAAAGGAAGAACACATTGCGCGATTATATAATCATGAAAATGAATAATTTCTGGTTTATATTCAAATAATATTTTTTTTATTTTTTTCCTTAACATCATATTAAATATAAAAACACTAATTCTCTTAAACATATTTCTTGGAATTGAAAGTACATATTCCTCATTCAAATAATATTTTTTTTTAAAAGATTTTTTTTGGTAGAAATTAATTTTTTTGTCTTTTTTTAAAGTTTTTAGTATATTTGGCTTCCATGTTGAAGCTATAAATATTCTTATGGTATTTTGTTTCCTATTTATTGAATTTAAAGATTCAAAAACAAATGCTCCGCTGAAATCATTAGGAAATTTTGGGAAAGTAGTAGTAAAACAAAGTATTTTCATTTTTTGAATAAATTTTTATATTTCAAGAAAAAGTTTTTTTCTGATTATTAATTTTTAATTTGATAAACATTGTTAGATTAATTATTAAATAAATAATTTTTCCAAATAAATTTATAGGATAAAATCTTATCCCTTCAAGATAAATTTCATCACCACCAAATCTTTTCTTGAAATTGTAGCCTCCAGAATTTAATTTCTTATTTATTCCTTCTAAGTCATATATAGCTGATCCTAATTGCTTACTGTACTTTATTATGTGCCATTGTAATGATTCACTTACACCGTACTTACTATATTCCCTTAGGCTTGAACCCCAAATATAATGAATTCTTTCCATGCATTTTGCAATGATTGCACCACATACAATTTTATTTTTATCTTTGCCTAAAAATAGTTTAAATTGAATATATGATTTTTTATTAGAGTTTTTAATTAAATCAATCATAATACTTTCAGAACCAGGCAATTTAAATTTTTTTTTATTACTTAAGTCTTTACACATTTTGTAAAACTTTTTTATTTCTTCAGTATCGCAACTTTCATGAAAAGTGATATTTTCTTTTTTAGATCTTCTTATTGCATATCTAATATTAGGATGCATATTACTTAATATTTTGTTTTCGTCTAAGGATAAATTTAATTTAATAGTTTGAATACTACTCTCTTTAGGTGTTTGTTTATATCTATCAGTTATCAATAGTATAAAACCTCTTTCTTTAAGATTTTTTATTAGATTATCTATTATTTCTTTACTATCATGGGCTTTATTTATTGTTGGACCTTTTGGAATCCATGCTAATTTTATAAATTTGAAAATTCTCCTTTCCTCTATTCTCGCATAAGCTATAATTTTTTTATCTTTGTAATTAATATAGTTATCAAAGTTAATTAAATCATTTTTTTTCCTAATATTGCCCCATAGTTGAGATTGTAAAGGATGAGGATTTATTTCTTGACTGGTAAATTCATTGTCTAAATTTAATGAATTAACTCTTATCCATTTACTATCCATATTTAAAATTTGAATTATATTTGCAAGCTGGTTTTTATAATTTGAAAATAATCTGGATCATTAATTTTTAAAGCATTCTTTAATTTATGTAATCTTTGATTATTAAAAACAACATAAGAAATCGATTCAAGATCACAAACACAATAATCATTAATTGAATTTTTAACAAATGCTATTGGGATCACTTTATAAGATTTGGCATGTAATAAAGCTGTAGACCAAGTTGTCCAGAGCATAGTTGGTTCGTACTTTTTTAGGCATTCATCAAAGGATTCTAATGATGAATAACTAATATCATCAAATTTAAAATCAATTTTTTTTTCGAAATCATCACTGCCATAATTTCTTTTTCGTAAAATTATGCTCCACGAATTTTGTTTTGCAAAAATCAACAAATTTTTTATATTTTCTGAGACTTCTTCAATTTTGAAAAAATCCTTGTCTTCCATACTGGCAATAACTATAGACCTTTTTGGATTTATCTTTCCCTTAGGAAAGTATTGATTTTTTATTATGTCAACCTTTATTGAAGGATCAAAAAAATTTATATAATCCTTATGCATTTTTGAATAGACAATTTGATTACAATTTAAAGGAACAATATTTCTTATAGGATATCCATGCTCTATGTAATTAAAATTTGCATTTTTTAGACCTTTCATAAATCCAAGTTCAACTGAACCATTAAATGTAATGTAGGCTTTTTTAATTTTGTATTCTTTTAAATATAATTTGGACCAACTATAGTGCCTTATTACCCAAAGTGATTCTCTTTGAATATTAACAAACCATTGGGGCATTAAATATTTAAGCTTTTGATTATTCAAAGATAGTTCTTTTTTTAGATAAATAATATCTTTTATTGTTTCAATGGCATTCAAAATATAAATTTTGAAGAATTTTGGTATCTTATATATATTTAGGAGATTTATTTTTTCATCATAAGACCTTTCTAGTTCTAGAATTTTCTCATCAAATTTTTTGTAAATCCATTTCTTGATTAAATCTTCATTACTTTTGCCTGTATTTATAAAAATAATCCCATCTTTTATTTCACCATTGAAAGTAAACAAGTTCTTTTTTTCAGAAAGTGAATAAAATATTAATCTTGGTATTCCAAATAATGTATAAATTATAGATCCTATTATTATTGACATATTTTCATTAAATATTGAGCTTAGGATTACCCATATTGTGTAGGGAAGTTTTTTAGAGCTAGATTTTGCTATATCCTGATTTCTTAGATATTGACCATACATGTTTCCAATATTATGCGAAGCAATATTATGTAGATTTAACTTTGATTTGCATCTCTCATATATTCTTCTCATAAAAAAATCAATATCTTTTGTTTCTTTTGATAATTTTAAATTATTTTTCTTTGGAGACATTTAATCCGGAATAATATCTTCTGTCCATCCATTTTCTAAAAGCCATCTTTCTGTATAAGAGATATCTTCTATTGAGTGAATATCAATTGCACCTTTAAGTGGAACACCCATTATCTTATTCCCCATAAAATCCCATGGAGGTTGACCTTTAGAGTTTTCTTTAAAACAATTTTCTACTCTTAATGCCCAGATACTGTGGTCAAGAAAATAGCATGGTTCTAAATCCTGCCTATTAGTAGATATTTTCTGCCCTTTTTCATAACTTATAAAAGGTTCAAGAAAACCTTCTCCCCCAATTTTTTTTGCTCTTAAAGGATGATATTCATTTCTTTCATCTACAGTAACTACTGAGTCTATATTTTTGTTTTTAAGCAAAATATTTACACATTTATCAATCATGCCAGATGCATGTGTGCCTACATTACATAATAATACAACAAGAATTTCTGGACATATATTTTGCTTTTTAAGCTCCTCTAGAGCATGCAAAATAGCATCTTTATGCTGCGAATCAGGTTGGGCGAGATAACTTGGTCTTTTAATAATTTTTATACCTATTTCTTTAGCTATTTCAATCAAAGCTTCACCATCTGTAGATATATAAATATCATCTATAGTTTTAGCTCTCTGCGCCATTAATGCCGGATAGGTAAACATTGGCCTTCCTAAGACTTTAATAATATTCTTATCAGGTAGCGACAAGCTTTTACCTCTTCCAGTTAAAAGTGCAATATTCATTATTTATTAAAATACTATTTCTATTAATTCAATAGGATCTTCTATTTTTAGAATATTATTTGAGTTTATATTAGACCAATCTGCATGAATTCCATAACCATAAGATGCAAATATAGTTTTCATTTTTGGATATTTTGAATTTAATTCTAAAGGACACTTTACTTGGTCTTCTACTAAATAAAATTCTTTATCTTCAAAGCCTTCTTTTCTTGTAATATTAATTATCTGATTACTTTT
>MDTE01143979.1_pt1 | contig 24837 bp, 17 predicted proteins | sample 811231 | NCBI WGS metagenome assembly MDTE01 (sample SAMN05326651, study PRJNA326480) | marine metagenome | isolation source: seawater | place: Indian Ocean: Red Sea | collected 2010 | reverse complement strand
GAGATTATCGACGGCTCGAAGAAGGAAATCATCGCGAGCATCGTCGGATCTTCGACGACGACGGCGAAAAATTGGGGCGTACACGGCGAGGAGAGAACGAGCAAATTCCATCGAAGTAAATTCTCCTCGGCCACCATCAGAGAAGCCGCGGGTAAGTGGTCGAAATTTCAAGGAAGTGACTCGCGAACCATACGTTTGACGAAATCGTCGCGGTCTGGAAGCAACGACTCGATAGTGGAGGCTAAATTGGAACAAATCTCGGAGGATTTAACGCGTTTGCGCGTGCAAAGAGACAGTGGCGAAAACGCTCGCGCGGCGTCAAAGATTCGAGAGAAGGCGGCGCTTCGCTCCGCGCTCGAAAATATGGGCACCGAAAAGAAGATGAAAGACATGCCGGCTTGGTACAGAGAGGCGCACGATCTCGACTTTAACAAAGTGCTCGATTTCCACGGGTGTGATCGAGTGCAAGCGATACATCTTCTCGAGGATGCGCTCGTGAAAATCTCTCCCATGGTGACCTCCGACTGGAAATTGCGACTCATTACCGGTCGAGGTAATCACAGTCGAGGAGGTCGCGTCATCCACGGCGACGTCATGAGATGGCTCACGCACTTCGGCATCGCGTTCGTCGAGGGCGAGGGCGACATTATCGTCTGCGCGTGCGGAAGCATCAACTCATGACATTCCGCTAATACATCACCTATTGTTTGCTAGAGCTACTGTAGCTAGCTACTGTATTTGTTACTACCTATTCATACGCCGAGACACCGCCGATATACCACCACCTCGAACGATTTCGTCACGACGCGCGGCGCATCTCTCGCCGCGGCGCGAATCGCGCTCTCCTCGTTGTGGTGCCCGCTCGGACCCATGTAGAGCAAATAAAAAACATCCTCCTCGGACAGTGTCAGCGTGCCGTGAATCTCGCGTCGACGCACGATCTCGAATCCATTCGAGAGCATGGACGCGTCGACTCGGTCCGATTTCCCAGGTTCGACGCCAAGAACGGTGACGCCGTCGCCGTTCAACTCTCGAAGCTCTCGCATGTGATCCTCGCCCGGCCTCGCGATACACACTCGACCGCCCGCGCGAACCACCCTCGCGAGTTCGCTCGGCGACCGCGGTGCGAACACGCTGATCACCGCATCGACCGAATCGTCCATGAGCGGCACGTCGCGCGTCGCGTCGGCGACGGCGACGCGCGCGTCTCGACCCAACGCCGCCGCCGCCAAATCCGCCGCGTCCTTGGCGACGTCGAACGCCGCGAGTTCCAACGCCACGTCGTCTCGTGCCATCGCCGCGTCGCGAACCGCGCGCGCGTAATACCCTTCACCGCACCCGAAATCCACCACTCGCCATCGATGATTGACGACGGTCGCGGCGACGCCCTCGGCGTCGACTCTCGCTTTCTCTCGCCGCCGCCGCCGCCGCTCGGCGCGCTTCTTCGCCAATTTTCTCGCCCGCGGCGACGTCGGTTCATCCGCGCCACCGACGACGCGCATCGCATCGTCGGTCGTCGACGCCTCCTCGCCCTCGCCCTCACCCTCACCCTCGTCCTCCTCCTCTCGCGCCAACGCCTCGGCGGCCACCGTCGCCGCCAACTCGGAAAAGTGCCCTCGATTCAGAAACGCCCTTCTCGCGCGTAACTGCGCGCGCGCGTCCCCCCCGCGCGCCCGACCGAGAAGATTGACGTATCCACTCCTCCCCGCGTCCATCGCGTGCGGCTTCCCCTCTCGCGCGCATCGATACGTCCCGACGTTTCCGTCCCCGACCAACCGCACGCGACGTCCCTCTCGACCGCACGTCGGACACGTCCACGGCGCGGGCCACTCGCGACGCACCGCGCTCGAGACGTCAACGCGTCGTCTCGAGCGCCGCGCGCGATGCGGCGACGTCGGCGTCGCACGCGGCGCTCGCGAGACGGACGAACGCGTCGCCATTGTGACGCGCGCGGTGGTGCGCGGCATCGCATCTGCACCCGATGATGACGCGTCCCGCGCGCGATGACGTCGTCTCGCGCGCGGGCGCGAATCGTCTCGCGACCGCGCGCGCGTCGTCGTCGTCGTCGTCTCGCGCGTCTCGCGCGTCTCGCGCGTTTCGTCCCCGAACGCGCCGTCCGCGTCTCGTCTCCCGAGAGGCGAGCGATCGGCCGCCCGAGGACGCCGCGGACGCGTTCGCGCGCGTCACCACGCCGGAGTCGCGAGACGCGATTCGACGCGTCACCGACGTCGATGCGCTTCGACGGAAGAGAGAGGATGCGAAAAAGGCGCTCGCGAGCGCCGAGCTCGCGCTCGCGGCGGCGATTCTCGCGAGAGACGACGCCGACGGGACCGACGCCGACGGGAAGGGGACGAACGCGTTCGCGTGCTCGTACGGGTACATCGCGTCGCTGCGAGGGTGCTACATCGACGTCGAGCGAAATGAGGTTCCCCAAGGGTTCATCGCGTCCGCGGTGGAGAATTTTGAGCGCGAGTTGCGAGAGATGGTGGCGTATTTTCGCGCGAGAGACGCGGATGAGGATGGGGCGTATGGGATGCCGACAGAGTTGAGAGAAAAGGTGCTGGCGTTGCGTCTGGACGCCGACGCGATTTGGGAACGAGAACGCGCGAGAGAGGAGATTTCCGCGCCGTGGATCTTGAAGGGACCGTATCTGGCGCTGTGCGCGATGCTGGACGCCTTGTTCGACGAGAAGAAACCGATTCAGCGGTTTTGGTTTTTAGAGACGGTGGCGAGAATGCCGTATTTTAGTTACACGAACATGCTCACGTTTTACGAGGCGCTCGGTTGGTGGCGACAGTCGAGCGAGCTCAGGAAGATTCATTTCAGCGAGGAGTGGAACGAATTTCATCACCTGTTGGTGATGGAATCTCTCGGGGGCGATCAGAGCTGGCGCGATCGATTTCTTGGATTACACGCTGGCATCATCTACTTTTTCGTCCTGGTGTTCTTGTGGTTGATTTCGCCCGCCTTGGCGTACAACTTTTCCGAACTCATCGAAGGGCACGCCGTGGACACGTACGGACAATTCGTCGATCAAAACGAAGAGTTGCTCAAATCCATGCCCCCTCCGACGATCGCGGTGGAGTATTACGAGGGCGCCGATCTCTACCTCTTTGACGAGTTTCAAACCGCTCGAGAGGTGCGTTCGAGACGGCCTCGCATTCGCAACCTCTACGACGTCTTTAGCAACATTCGAGACGACGAGAGCGAACACGTCAAGACCATGGGCGCGTGTCAACGCGAAGACTCTGCGATTTCATCACCCAACGCCGTGAACGCCAAGACCGCCGCCGTCGCCGCTCTGGTCACCGCGCAAGTTGTCTTTTTTCGACTCGGGGAATCTGCGACGCTCGCCCAGGACGCCGCGGAGCTCGACGTGGACGCACTCACCGACGCCGCCACCGTCGGCGCCGCCTCGGGGCTCTTCGACGCGCTGTTCAGCATCTTAGATTTCTTGTGAGGCTCGCCCAGGACGCCGCGGAACTCGACGTGGACGCGCTCACCGACGCCACCACCGTCGGCGCCGCCACGGCGCTCTTCGACGCGCTGTTCAGCATCTTGTAACGCTCGCGCGTTTGATTCACTGTATAAATTACATTTAACTTACGGAGATGGTGACCCGCGCGGCGCCTTACTCGTATCCATAGTATCTCGAAAAGCTGCCACAATTCCGATTTCCAAACACCGCCTCTCGAACTCGACCCACGACCGAGTGACGCCCGAGGTGATGAACATACCGACGAACGAACCGAGCACGGCGAGCGCCCAGCAATCGATGACGACGGCCGCCGCCTTACCGAACCCATTCTCTGGCTTGGTCTCCGTCAGAGGATTCGCGATACTGCACATGTTACCGATGAGAAACAACGCGCCGTCCTTGAACGACCAACCCTCGACGGCGGCGAGTAAACCTCCCAGCGCGACCGACAGCGAGCCTATGAGGAGCGGTACGAACGCGAGCACGAACGCGAGACACACCCCGCTCTCGGCGAGCAAACGTTTTCTCGAGATGACGAATCGCCCGTTTTCATCGTACGTCTCCACCATGTCCACGCGCACGAATTTTTCCAGCAACATCCTAAACAAGTCTCGCTTGCACAGCGCCATCTCGAAACAAAACGAAAACATCACGACGGCGAAGCCGAGGGACCAGAATGAGATGAAACAGTCCCACACGATGCCGCCGTCGCTCGTCGGCGCCGCGTCGGTGAGCGTGACGTCCATGCCCAGGACGTCCACCATGACGTATAAAAACCCATCGCTGAACGACCAACCCTCGCCCGCGGCGAGGAGGCCGCCGAACACCACGGCGACCGAAGACACGACGACGGGGACGAGAAGAGTCGCGAAGAGCGCGAACGAGCGAACCTCGCGCGCGAGCGACGTCGACGTCGCGCCGGCGTCCGCATCGTCGTCGACGGAGGGATCGACGCGCATCGGCGCGATGTCCGCGGGCATCGTCGCGGCGCCGAGCGATCGTGTCGACCGACCGGTGTCGACCGCGCTGTGCCGTCGGGAAAAATATCTTTTCGAGCTCGATCGCGAATTCTGGGCGAATTCTGCGACACACGCGCGCGCGAGGTCGTTCGCGCGCGAGAGAAGCGTCGGAAAAGGATTCGCGGGCGACCGTTTCGTGAACATGGGGTGCGCGTCGAGCGCGCCGTCGAGCGCGCAAGAGCGCGAGTGCGCGCGATTGGCGAGCAAGACGAAGTTTACCTCGGGACAGATTGGCGTGTTGCAGCGCGTCTTCTCGCGCGTGAGCGGCACGAACGAACGCGATGGGGTGATTGATGCGATAGAGTTTCAGCGCGCGCTATTTGGACGCGCGAGCGGTGGTGATGGGGACGCGGGGAAGGGTGATTTGTTTAGCGCGCGCATATTCTCGTGTTTCGATTCGGCGTCGGACGAGCGATTGAGTTTTGAAGAGTTCGTGCGTGGGTTGAACGTGTTTCATCCGGAGACGTCGAGAGATGCGAAGACGAAGTTTGCTTTCCGCGTGTACGATTTACAGGACACGGGAGAGATCAACAGGGACGACGTGCGCAGGATGTTGGAGGCGGTGTTGTCGCAGTCGACGTCAATGTCGCTGACGGCGAAGGAGATAGAAGCGGCGGTGAATAAGACGTTCGAGGATTGCGATCTCACCAAGAATGGAGTCATCTCCCTGAAAGAGTTCGAGAGTTTAGTGGAGAAAAACGACAAGGTGATCGCGAACATGACGATGCCCCGTCTGCAACGGTTAACAAAGGAGTATCCCGAGTTTCTATTCGCTTAGGTCAATCTGTATGTTATTGCATCAAAATACATTTGCGTGAGAAATAATCGATGGCGCCCTCCCCCCGCGCGCGCGTCGATGCGTCGAGCAGGGCGAATTATTAACTAGTTTAATAAATGACGAGGTCCACATTGGCGTAGCCGTACGCGCTCTTGTGTCTCTCGTACAGCGAACGCATGGCGTCGATGAATTCCTCCAGCTTGGCCGCGACTTCCTCCCGACTGGGATCTGGATTCTTCACCACCTCTAAAGGTTTACCGATGATGGTGTTGAGCGGCGTCGCGTACGGAATCGGCGTGCACCACTTGCCCCAAAACACGATCGGCGCGAACGCGAACGTTTTCCCGATCCAATCGGCGATGAATTTCGGCACGATGGGCGGTCCCAGACGCCAGTATCCGTACGTTCTACTCTGACCGAACGTGTACGCGGGAACCAACGCCGCACCGGTCTGAATCGCAATCTTCACGAATCCGAATCGTTTACGTAGATACAACGTCTCCGCGCCCTTCTCCATCGTCATGCACTCCGCCACGCCTCCGGGAATGATCACCACGCTCTCCCCACCGCGCAACATCTTCAACATCCTCGATCTCGAGATAGGATCCAATCCCAACCACGTCCACAAGTGTCGCACGAACGGGACGTTGAAGATGGCGGCGCTCGCCAAACATCTCGACCGTCGCGTCGCCTCCGTCAACCGCTTCCTCTTCGCCTCCTCCGGTTCATCGTAGATGAAATACTCCGCGAACGAGATGACGCTCAGTGGCAACACCCCGTGCGGCTCCAATCCGATCAACGACGGTCGTCCGCGTCGCGTCGCTTCCAACCATTCCTCCTCGTCCTCGAACGCCAGCGTCGACGGAAAGTACGCGCACGCCGTCCTCGTCACCGTCCTCGCCAACTTTTCCCCCCACGACGGCGCTTTCCGCGCGCGAGGCCACGCCGCGAGCGTCACGAGCGCGACGAGCGCCGCCACCGCCTCCGCTCTCGGCCAGAACGCGCACGCCACGACGACGACGGCGACGTTGACGTGAATCAATCCCAACCACGCGAACAACACGACGTGCGTCTTCGCGCTCGCGCGCGACGCGGACGACGCGCGCGTCGCCTCGGGTCCATCGGGTTCCATCGATCGCGTCCGCACCGTCGCGCGCGCGACGCCGGGCGCGCGAGGACGACGTCGCGCGGTCGACGCTCGCGAGAGACGACCGACGGAAAGTCGAGTCACATTCAAATCGCACCGCCGGTCGGTCGCGGCGACTCGAATCGACACTTTGCGGTGCCGAGGCGGAGGCGCGCGTTATATTTAGCTCGAGCGACGACGGGCGGTGACGCGCGAGACGGTGACGCGACGGCGAGGATGGTGGAGAGGAGAGACGAGGTCGAGGGCGATGGACTCGGCGCGCGCGCGTTTTCGAGGATCGGACGGGAGGAAGCGCGCGCGATGGCGAGACGCGCGAGGGGCGAGTGGGGAGACGAGGAGGCGAGACGCGCGGCGCGCGCGGCGGCGGATGATGCGGTGACGCGCGAGAGGGAGGCGCGAGAGGCGCGGGGGGTGCGGGAGGCGGCGCGGCGCGTGAGGATGCGCGCGCACGATGATGCGCGGGCGTCGCGCGCGATTCGAGCGAACGGTGCGAGAGACGACGGGAAGGACGAGACGCGGCGAGAGACGGTGCGAGAGGAGACGGATCGCGCGACGAGACGCGCGGCGGCGGCGAAACTCGAGAACGATCTCGTCGAGGTTCGAGAGATGAATTCCATGGTTTTATACGGGAAAGTGATGAGCGCGCGCGACGTGCAGGTGGAGGAGAAACGTCGAGCCATGCAAGCCGAGGCGGAGGAACGAAGACGACTGGACGCCGACATGGAGCGCGCCCGCGTCGAGGCGATCGAACGCGCGGAACGACGCGCCCGCGAATGCGCCGATCGCATGAGGCGCGATGCGAACACGCTGCGCGCGCAGATCGCCGAGCGAGAGCGAGAGCGCGCCGAGGAACACGCGCGGCGCGAATGTGAATCTAAAAAGCGCGTCGAGGACATTCGCCGCGCCATCGAGGAAGATGCCGCGGAGAAGCAGCGAAAGCGCGACGCGTCGCTCCGATTGCTCGAGGAAATCAATCGCGAAAACACCGCGCAGATTGAACGCAAAGCCGAAGCTGAGCGAAAAGAGCGCGAGGAGGACGAACGTGCGATGGAGTATCTCAGATGCAAGGCGGAACGCGAAGCGGCGCAAGCCGCCGAGGAGGAGGAACAGAGAAAGCGTAAAGAGGTTGAGACTGCACGACTGCGCTCGATGCAAGAAAAATACATCGACGGTCGAGCCGAACAAGACCTTGCACGCGCGCACAAACTTCACGACGAATATGAACGCGAGATGCGCGCCAAGGAGACCGCCGAGCGCGAACAGCAGAGACGCATGCAAGAGGATTTGATGCGCGCGCGCATCGCGCAACGCGAAGAAAAAGTGCGATCGATGCAGGAGGAAAAAGAGAGCGAGCGCGCGAGCGCGGAGCGTTTTCGACGCGAGTACGAGGTGCAGCTCGAGGTGGAGCGAGCGCGACACGAGGCGAGGCGTGAGGCAGCCGTGGCGCACAAGCGGGATTTAATCGTTCAAATCCAATCCAACGAGGAAGAGAAACGTCGCGATAAGGCGCGCGAGGTGAGGGACGCGGAGGAAGCGCGGAAGCGAGAAGTGAGGGAACGAGACGCACTGGAACGCATCAGACTGCGAAAAATCAAAGAAATGGAGCGGGACGCCGTGCCGGAAAAGTACACGGTGGAGCTTCGATCCAAGCAAAGCGCGTGCGCGCGATGAACGACGCTTATCAATAATGGCTCAATTGTAATCAATACACCGCATCAACTCATCGTTCTCGCTTCGCGAGATTTCAGGTACAAATCAGCCGAACGAATCATCCAGAGCGCGTTCGGAAGCGATTTGTTATAACTGTTTCGACCGATGGACATCGCGTTCTTGGCGAGAGATTCTGGCGACGCCTTGACGCGAAGCCATTGGTACCCGAAGACGCATCGCATCGTGTCCAACACACCGTTTTCGTATTGAACTTGTAACTCCTCGCGCGTGAGCAATTCTTTTCCGGCGTTTTCGACACTAGAAATCGCCCCGAACTCGGCTGCGGCTTCGCAGAACGCGCGGTAGTAGACATCGACGAGCGCGCGTTCGGCGCTTCCGTCGGCGCTCAAACCCTCCGGTGCCACCGAGGCGCACATAAAGTGCCCCACGTCCGTGCCTCCGAGCCCGATCCCCGTCCATTGGAAATCAATCAGACCGATCTCCCACGAACTCGTCTCGTCGACGCGTCGCTCGAAAATGTTTCCAGATTTCGGATCACCGTGAATGATGGTTTGTAACGCCGCCAATCGTGCGCCGCCATCGCGCAAGACGTCGTCCGCGCCCGGACATCCACTGAACGGGTGCGTCTCGGCGCCTATTCGTCGCGCGACCGCTTGCAATCGCGCGCCCACCGTGCGCGCCACCGCCTGATCGATGGTCGGTTCCGCATCGATCGCCGCGCCGAAGCTCAACATGTGCGTCTCCCACGCGCTCGCCAGGACATCCATCTGTTCGTCAGGTTGCATGTTCGGTTGCCAGTACCCGCCCGAGTTCCACACCGCGTTCACGAGGGCGTCGTTTGCCGCCTTGGAAGACGCGCGGAACGAGCTGCCAGGAAGGAAAAAGGCGTGCATGCGCGCTAGGGCTCTGAGCGCGCACTCAGCTTGATCGGGACTCAACATGCGCGCCTGTTGCCATCCGTCGTCCGGGTGGAAATCTTCGAGCAAGAGGGAAAACTTACTCTCGATGGGATCGTTCGGTACCGGTCGTAAATCCGCGGCGTAACACACGGGAACGCCGATACCAGCCTGTTCCAAAGCCTTGGCCGCGTCCGAGGCAAGGAAGGACGATTCGACGGCGTAACTCTTGCTATCGCGCGCGATTTTCAACGGTTGCGTAATTTGTTTGGTTCGCATGTACTCCAAATTGCCCATGTCGACTTTTTTGTAAAACGCCGATCGAGGCAGCGTCGGGTCGGCGTCCTTGGACCATTTCAAGTAGATTCTGCACGCGTCGCTCATCAATCCGCGAACGGCGTCTCGTTCGGGCGCGGCGTAGCCGCGCAGAGCGACGTCCTCGCCGTTGACGCCGAGTGCGCGTAAGACGCGCGCGCCGACATCGCTCGTGGACAGTGGCGCGCCTCCGAGACACCGCGCGACGTCGCTCGCTTGACCGCCGTCGCCGCCGTGCGCGAGCGAACTGTCACCGCCCGTGAATCGGTCGAGAAGTTTCTTCAAATCGGCATTCTTGCGCATCTCGGCGCACATGGCGTCGTGCGATACGCCGCCCTCGCATCGCTCGGACGAGCCGACGACGCCGAGTTGGTTAATCAAACCGGCGGGGGAATCCTCGTAGTGCATCAACGGCGCGCCGTATAAATCGGTAACTTTACCTCCACACGCGCGAACGATCGCCTCGGGCGCGCACGTGTCCCACAAAGACGTTCCGAAGTGCATCAACGCGTACTCGGCGCGACCCTCGGCGACGGCGAGCAACTTATTCCCCGCACCGCCGATGGTACCGTGCGCGTGCGTCGCCCCACTCGCGACGGCGGTCGATTTCACGATTTCTTTCGCCGCGGTGAGCGCCGCGTTCTTCGAATCACCCGCCACCGACCGCACGCTCGCGTCTTCGACATCGTACCGAATGGACCGCGCTTCGCCTCGCGCGCCGTGCGTCCCAGCCGCGCCTCGTTTCGCCCCCGGCGCCACCGCGCCGTACACGACGCACGCGTCCGAGGCATCGACCGATCCGTCCGGAAACGGTAGACCGATCGCTCCCGCAACCGCGCGTCCTCGCACGGCGATGCCTATCAAACACTGCACCGCGTGCAGACGCGACTCGACGAATTCCCGCGTCCCGTCCACGGGATCGATGAACACCGTGACGTCCTCCATATCCACCTCCAACGTCTTCAACCGTTCGTCATCGCACGCGTCGATCGCGACGCACAAATCTTCCCGCAACGCCGCTCCTTTTTTAGGACTCATCGGCGCCGCCTCGGCGCTTCCGTCCTCCTCGCCCACGATGTTCGCCGTCGGCCACCTCGCGCGCAACGCGCTCGCGATGGCGCTCTGTGCCGCCAAATCCGCCTCCGTCAGCGCCGAGCGCGGATCGCTCGCCTCCTTTCTCGTTACCACGAACGCCTCCTCATCGTCGCTCGCCGCCTCCTCTCGCGCTCGCTGCACCCTTCGTATCTCCGCGCATCCTCTCGTCGCCGCGTCGACGCACGTCGACAACAGCGTTCCCACGTGCACTCTTTCCATGACGACCGCGCGCGCGCGACAGCGATCACGCGTCGTCGCTCGTCGTGCCCCCTCGCGACGCACCGTCGGCGTCAGTCGCGCTCGTGTTCGACCGAGGCGCATCCACGTTCGCGCCGAACAGAGATACGCGCGCGTGCGTCTCACCGCGAAGTCGACGAAGATCGTCGTCGGGAATGGACCACACGTGCGCCTGTAGCGCGAGCGCCCAGATAATGATCCCTCCGGCGATGTACGGACGCGCCCCGCTCGCGCGCATGCGCGGTCTGACGTCGGGCTCGATTTGGGCGCCAGTGGGAGAGAAAAGGGGCGCGGGGAACGGCGTCTCGCGGCGCGCGTCTGGGCTACCTCTGGGCTATGGTCATTAAAAAACAACTCGACTACTACACATACACGACGCGTCCGAGCTCGACGGCGCGCGCGTCACGCGGTTCCCTGCTCGCCGGTGACGCCGTGTCGTCGTTGGAGCTCCGCCGTCTCGCGCGCCTTGGCCTCGACCGCCTCCCTGCTCGCCACCGCCTTGGCGTTGGAGTGGTACAGGACGATGAGGTACCTGTTGGCGACGTTGAACCCGCTGAGTTTTTCGCACGCCGTCTTGGCGTCGAAGATGTCCTCGTACGTGACGTACGCCGTGCCCTTGGTGGCTTTGACATCCCCGAGACGAATCTGTCGCACGGCGCCGTATTTGCCGAATATCTCGTACATGTCCTCGGGGGTGATGTTAAACGGGAGGTTTCGCACGTACAGCGTGCGGTTGACCTCGGGCGGAAGGCGCGGGGCGCCGGCGGGGGCGGCCATGAGCGCGCGGGACGCCGAGGAATGACGCGCGAGCCGGGACGAGCGAGCGGGGCGATGGCCGTGCATGCGCGAATGAATGAATGAATGAATCGGGTCGTCGAATTATGGTGTGGAAGAATGATTAATAAATGTGTGCGCGTGACCGCGAGACGTACATCGAGTCGTCGGCGTCACGCGGTGGTGACGTCGACGCGGTGGCCCTCGGCGGTGACGATGAACCCCTCTTGCTCTTGGTGCATGATGCTCAGGGCGACCTCGCACGATTCGGCGATGATTGGTTCTGGGTCTTTGGCGTACTTGGTGAGGTAATCCTTGGTGCTCTCGTGCGCGATGGATCCGAGCGCCTCGGCGGCTTCGTGTCGAACCATGGGATGTTCGCTCGTGTCCTCCAAACATCTAACCAGTGCGTCTCTCGCGCCCGGACTGGCGCTTTGCAACTGCCCCAAGACGTAACAAACCTCGTGTTTCAACAGTGCGCTCGCGCTCGCGCCGAGCACGCGTCCCAAGACGTCGGCGCACGCGTCGCTCGCGTCTCGACTCGCGTACGATTTATTTCTCAGCGCGAACATCGCCCCGTACCGATTCCACATCTCCTCCTCCTCGTCGCACACGATTCGTCGCAATTCTTCGAAATCAGTCTCCGTCGGCATCGCCGGCACGGGGTCGACGCTGAGATACGGCGTCTTCCCCTCGTTCTCGCTCTTTTCGACGCTCGCGCTCGCGCGTTCCTTGGCGCTCCCTCGCGCGCTTCCCGACATCTCTCGCCCGTGTCGCTCCAATTTCCGCAGCGCCAACGCCGCCGTCTCCGCCACCTCACGCTTCTCATCCACACACGCCCTTCGCAACGCCTCGACGCACCGCGCGTGCTCCGATCCCAACGCCCCCAACGCCTCGGCGCACTCGTGCCGAACCATCCCATTCTCGCTCGAATCCCCCAGCGTCTCGCACAGCGCCTCGATCGCCCCCGTCGCCCCCATCTGTCCCAGCGCGAACGCCACCTCGTGTCGCATCAGCGCGCTCGCCTCCCGCTCGCGATCGAGACGCTCGACGAGCGCCCGCACGGCGTCATCCGTCCCGAGCGACCGAAGACGAAAGAGCGCCGAAAAGCGCGCATCCATGGCGACGTTCGCGTCCGCGAGCGCGCGCGCGGCCTCCACGACGGCGTCCGACATCTCCACCTCCCTCGCGCGCGGTCGTCCCTCGCCCGTCCGTTCGCGCGCGTCCGCGCGTCGTCGAGTGCCGAGCGACGACCGACCGGCGGCGCGCGTCGACACATCATTCATCGATGCGCTCCGCGCGCGGCGCGCGATCGCGCTCGCGGTGCGCGACGAGCGCGTACGGCGCGGACGATTACGCGTCGTCCGAACGCGCGCGCGTTCGGGCGTCTTACGCCCGCGACGACGACGTGGACGACGATCGATTACGACGCGGCGCGCTGCTCGATTTCGAGGCGCACGCGCTCGCGCGCTCGCGCTCGACGCTCGTCGTCGGTGGATGCGCGCCCGCGCTCGACGGTGACGCCGTCGCGCTCTTCGCGCGCGGGAAGGCGCGACGGTGGACGCTCGCGGTGGGGGCGAGGGGGGTGGCGAGCGCGTGCGCGACGACGACGGAGGAGGACGCGTTCGCGCTGGGCATGATGGACGGCTCCGTGTGGAAGTATGCGTGCGAACGGAGCGATGATTGCGGCTCGGAAAGGACGTCGTTGCGCGTGGTGTTGATGTCGCGCGTCACGCCTCCGGGATGGGGACGGGTCGTGGTCTCGGCGAGGGACGCGGCGGCGACGCGCGCGAGTCGGTTGGCGTCGACGGGCGGGCTGTTACTGGCGAGACACGGGGGAGGGGGGACGAGTCTGTGCGTGTGGGACGCGAAAACGATGGAGCCGTTGACGGGGTCGGGTGAGTGCAAGGGATTCGCGTCGATGGCGAAGAACACGTGGATCGGGACGTCGTCGGCGTATTGCGCGGTGGACGCGCGCGGCGCGGTGGCGACGACGTCCATGGACCAAAAGAGCGTCGTGTGCGTGCGCGTGCGGTCGTCTGAGAAAAAAGTCGAATTGGTGTGGCGATCGCGACGGGAGCCGGGACGGGGGATTTTTCTCGCCGGCGCCGCGTGCGTCGATCGAGGTCGAGGGATGACGTCGAGGGTGGCGACGTGTTCGTGCGACGAGCTCGTGGCGGGGACGACGTACGCGGCGCCGGATTCCGCGTTAAAACTCGTCGTTTTAGACGCCGAGGACGGATCGGAGGTGAATAGGTTTCCCATAGAGGGTCTCGGCGCGTCCAACGTCTTCATAGATTGCGGATCGCTCTGCGCCGTGGGCACGAATTTATTCTTGGCGCATCGAGACGGAAGCGTGTGGGTCGTCAACTCTGGAAACGGCGCCTTGGTGACATCTCTCCACCCGCCGCAAGAGTTTTGCGACACGAGCGGCCACAGACGCACGCTTCCGAGTCTGCTCGCCGTTTCCCCCGCGCGTGACGAAATGCACGGCGCAACGTGCGACGGAGGCGTCGTCAACGCGTGGCGCGTCGGCGTCCCGACGTATTGGTCGCGCGAGACGCACGCAAACTTTCCCGCGACGTTTCGACAAGCGGTGCGAGCGATGCTCCTGTGCGCGCACGCGTGGTCGTCACCGACGCGCGCTCTCGCGCGCGCGCAAATTTCACCGAAAGAACGCGTCGTCGGGGTGGATGACGAGATTGAAAAATTGAGACACGTCGAGGGATTTTTAGACGCCGTCGGTCGCGAACCCGCCCTCTTGGAGATGATTATCGCGCGCATGGCGCGCGCCGAGTACGGGTGCGACATCGTGGACGCGTTCTGATAAAGGCTGCGTAGAATTCATCGCAAAATACATAGATAGATAGAGTAGTTTAGGGCTTAGGTGTTGTAGACGAGCGCGCGCGTGCTCACTTTTTCTTCTTCGGCGATTCGACGCCGTCAAGGTGATCTCGCAGACGCGCGACGTTTTGCGCCTGATCCGGGGCGACCAAGTTGACCACCCACATCGGAAGTTGTCCCTTCGGGTCGGCTTGCACGACGTAATACAGCGTCGATCCCCCCGTCTGCGCGTTCGGCGCGGCGTAGTATCCCGACACCAAAATCGAACCGCGCACGTGCCCCTCCGTCGGCGGCGCCACGGCGTTGACGACGCCGTTCTCGATGGATTGCGCGGCGACAACGACGGCTCCGTTCGGCATCTTCATCGTCAACTGTTCCCACACAAAGTCTCGATCGCGTATGATGGAGGGTAATTTAAATGTCCCTCGCAAAATGGCGTGTCCCGGTCGACACCCGAGCGGATTGGTCGTCTCCGCCCTCGCCCTCGGGACGTCGTCCAACGCCGTCATCGCCGGTGACATCGCCCTCGCCGTCGCTGCCACCGCATTCGCCGTCGCCGTCGACGCCTCGCTCGACGCCCGCGTCTTACTCTCAGCCGATCTCTCCAACCGGTCGAAGAGTTCGCCGAATTTCGGCGCGCGCGAAAACGGATTCTTCGCGAACAGTTTTTTCGACCCCGGACCGCTCGTCCGCTCGAGCGTCGCCGCGTTCGACGAGTTCGAATTCGAAGACGACGATTCCTCGCCGAGCATGTTGTCGTACAATCGAAACGACAGCACGTCCCCGCCCTTGAACATGTCGTCCAATATTCCAAAGTGTCTGTCGAATTCGCTCGCCGCGCTAAAGAAATCAAACACCTCGTCCGCGGTCGCGCGCGTCTCCGTCACCCCCAGCACCTGATGCGCGCGCGTGGACGCGTCCGCGGACGCGCGTCTGTACACCTCGGCCCCGTTCGCGGCGCTGGCTTTGCGCCAATCGTCGCCGTCGAGCGCGGCGAGGGTGCGAAACAATTTCTCAACGACGCGCACATCGGACGCGTCCAACGTCGCGCCGTGCGTCGCACCGTACCGAGACAGCGTCGACGGGTCGCGAACGTCGCTCAAGACGCGCTCGGCGTCCTCGCGAAGGCGGTCGAGGGCGTCGGGCGCGCTCGGCATGACTCGACGACGAATGGCGAATGGCACGGCGACATCACAATCGGTCGCACGCCGCGACGCGCGCGCGAGCGTCATGGACGCGCACGTGCGCGAGACGTACGCGGACGCACCGCGCGTCGATCGCGACGCGTCGGGAGACGATGACGCGTCGACGGCGGGAGATGACGGCGCGATTCGATTGGAGTGTGGATTGTTTCGCATCGTGGAGACGCTCGGCGTGGACGCGCGCGCGCGACGCGTCTCGCGCGTTCGCGACGACCGACGAGTGGATCGATCGTTCAGTATCTCCGCCATGTTCGGCCTGACGAGCGAATCGGGGGTAGAGACGAACGCGAGCGAGCGGGAGACGACGGGCGCGGAGACGACGACGACGACGGAATTCCTCGCGGCGTCGTGCGCGAGAGGGACGTTCGCGAGCGAGGATGGGAACGATGACGTGGGCGTGGGAAACGGGTACGCGTTGGCGTGTTCGACGTCCGGATTCGGGGACGGAGCGAACAGGAAGGACGACGGCGTCGAGAATGGCGCGGACGCGGCGCCGCGGTCGGCCAAGGTTGAAAATTTCATCGCGGCGAGGGATCAACGCGCGCCTCGAACGAAGAGACTGGCGCCCTGGTACGAAGGATCGCGGGCGAAGATCACGGCGATGGCACATTCGATGGACGGCGATCGATTGTTGTGTTGCACGGCAGCAGGGGGGGTGTACGTGGTGCCGATTTGGGAGTTAACGAGGGACGCGGAATCGTCGCCGGCGATGCGGGTGTTGGCGTCTCGGGGCACGAAACCGGTGAGCGCGGTGTGGTGGTACAGACGATTGGAACCGGAGCGCGCGGATCCGGTCGTTGCGATATGCGTCGGTGCGGACGGTGAGGTGCGCGCGTGGGACGTGGCGAAGGGTTCGCCGTTGGGCGCGTGCGTCGTCGGCGCCAAGTGCGCCAACGCCGAGCTCGCGCGAGGGAAATCGTCACAATTCCTCGTCATCAATGGATTCGACGGGGAAGTATGGACGCTCATGCTCGAAAGAATGGCACGCGTCGTGAAATCGTCGACGGTGAATAAGGGCAAGGTGGAGACGTCGATGGTGGCGGAGTCGTTACCGGACGCCGCCGGGACGCACGATTTCGCAGCGCACGCGCTGGCGGATGAATACGGTGTTCGAGAGGGACGACATGTGACGCTGAGCGTGCACAAAATACACGACGACGGCGATGACGACACGACGACGAGCGTGTGCGTCATTGCGGCGTTGATAGATCGTCAAAAACTAGAACTGTACGACGTCGACGAACGAAAAACGCCAAAATCGACGCACGAATTACCTGAGCACACCGTCGCCGTGCACGTGACGGATGACTTGATCTTCGCTCTCGTGCGAGAACCGGTGTTCGGTGAAGAAGATCTCGCCGATCTCTCGTCGTTCACGTCTTCCGTGCACGTCTTGGCGAGACGCTTTGGCGCGGATGGGTCGAAATCGTGCACGTTGCAAACGTTTCACGTCCCGCGCTCGGCGGGCGTGCCAAAAAAGTTTCTCCCAGGCCCGTTTCCAGAAACTTACGTTCGTCGACGTGAGACTTTGTGCGGGTGCATGCTGTTGACGTCGTATGGGGTGTACAAGCTCGAGCCGAGCGGCAACATCGCGTCCGCGTTGCGAGCCTTCGTGGACGTCGATGAAGGCGACGGCGTCGACGCGCCTCCGAGTGCAGACGCGTGGACGCCGATCGAGCGCGACGCGTACGGTGACAAGGCGCTCAGCACCGGAATCGATCGAGATGAACGCTTAAAACTCGTCGCAAAGGTTCTGAACGAAGATCACATGCCCGTCTTTGTGGAGGCGGCGCGACTCGAACTCAAGCGAGAAAACTTTTCTCGCGCGAGAGATTTATTCGGCAAGACGGGCAAACCGCTCAAAGATTTCATCTCTCTCAGTCTCGAGGTATGGGAAGCGTCTCAGGCGTTGTCAAACTTTCACAGAGCCTCCGTCGAGGCGTACGGGGGACAGGCGAACTTGTCGTGGTTGAAGACGGCGGCCGCCGCGCATGCGCATCTGCACGCGTGGTGCGAGGCGTCCAACGCGGTCGCGTTCAGCGGTGCGGCGGACATGGGAACGGCCGTCGCGGACCAATTGAACGCATTGAACCTGAAAGAAGAGCGTTCCCCCGAACAGGCCGTGCTTGAACTCGTACGAGTGATCGGCGAGGCCATCGAGACGACGGAGGACGCCGGAGTGCAACGAGACGTCGCGTGCTCAGCGAGCGCCGCCATTGTCGCGTTAGAGGCGGCGAAAGCGGTCAGCACGGCCGTCATCGAGTCGTGCGCGAAAGATGTGTACTCCGAACGTGTCAAGGCGTCGTTCACCGTGCTTCTCTCGTCCTCTTCCACCGTCGAAAGCTTACACATGCTCGGCGGCATCACCGCCAACTCGATGCTGCAAGCTGAGCAGCAAGGCGACGGCGACGTGCGTCCGTGGGAGTCTAAACCGCTCGTGTTCTGGGACTCAAACGTCACTTTTTACGTCACGGCGACGCAAACCATGGAAGACTTACACGACATCACCATCGCATTGGGATTGAAGAGCGACACGTCCGAGGTGCGCGAGGCGTCTCCGTTGGAACTCGTGTACGAAACCTTGACGACGGATGAGTTGTGGTCTCTCGTGAACATGGCGCACGAGGCGAGACTTTTGGGAGTCACTGGCGCTCGAGAGATTCAGCTCACGATTTTGTTGTACCTGGACGACGAAAACGCCGTCGTGGAGAACATCTCAGCCATGCTCGAAGAGGAACCCGGTCTCTTTGCGTGGGTTGTCTCCAAGTGTCTGGACAAGCGTAAGTTTGCGATCGCCGAGGAAGTGGCGAAGACGACGGAGAATTTCGCCATCGCAGCCATGTGTCACATCGCCTCCTTGGAGGCACACGCATCGGAGGAAGACGTGTCGCCGTCGACGCTCCAGGCGGAGCTCGAACTCGCGATGGAGAGTTACCTTCCGCGCGTCGAGTCGAACGGCGCTCGCGCGAAAGCCATCCAAGATGTCGCCACGTGCTGGATGCGACACGAACTCGCGCTGGATGAATTGGAGAGTAATCTTCGCGAGCTCTTGGTGTCCAAGGGACACGCCGAGGCGATGCAGATGGTGCTCGAGCGCGATCTCGGCTTTCGGTTTAGCGGTCGATTCGTTCTCGACGTCGCCAAGCATCGCATTGCCGAAGACGAGGTCAAGTACTCCACGAAAGGGGACTTCACCATTGAGATTCTCTGGGACAGAATCAAAGACGACATCATACATCGATTGGACGCGCCCGAGTGCATCGAGACGCGTCCGTTCGACGCCATGGAACTCGACGCGATTTCGAGCGACGGCGCGTCTCGATGCTGGGTCTTCACGTGCGGACATCGATACAGCGCGGCGGATTTAGAACGCGCTGTCGAAGACGCAAAGGGGCGTTTAAGCATTCTCGATCTCCCCGTCGTTTCCACGCTTCTCGAACGAGATTACGGAATGAAAAAATGCGCTGTGTCCTGCCCGATGTGCGTCTGTTACGCCGTCGAGCATTATGTCGAACGCCACCGCGAACGGACCGCCGCCGCATAGTGTGTAATGTATATAGTGAGCGAATAGTTAGCATCCAGGCTCTAATGCGCCATTACAATCGTCTATTTACTTTGCTATTTCGTCCGCGTAGGACGGCGATGTCGACTTTTTGTCACCGAGAATCTCCTTCTCGTATTGCGTCACCATGGTTCGCACCTGCGAACCGTACATGCGCTCCGTCTCGAGGAGCTGACTGCTGACGCGTTCAATGAGCGGCGCGTACTCCTTGACGAGCTCGACGCCGCGCTTGTGCGCGCGCATCATCACGTCTTGCGTGCCCTCCTCCATGCCTTCTCTGGGAATTCTAAATTCGTGGAGCATGATGGGATCAAAGATGGGCACGACGCGCTTATCCGGATACAAGCCGGATTCCGTGACGATTTCATACGCCATCTCCGCAGCCGCCGCGACCTCTTCGTTGGTGCTAATGGAGACACCATCGGAGCCGAAGAAGTGTAATTCAGCACATCGACCGGCGAGCATTACGGCGAGAGACTCGATGTAATAATCGAGCGTGTCTGGTCCGTCGTTGGCGTGAATCTCCGCCTCGGCTTCGGGCGACCTGTCAGTGAGAATGATGCCAGACATTTGCGACCCTCTCGGACGAATGGAGACTTGTAACAACTCGGGTGTCATGTCCGGACGCGCGCAACACAACACAGCCTTGGTGGCTTCGATAATGGCCAAGTGTTCCTTACCCCAACCGTCCTCGAGCGGCGCGCTAATGAGACCGACGGCTTGCTTTTCGAGAATGGCTTCAATATCCTCCAAATCAATCATGCTCTTGTCATTTCTGACGCTCAGGATGGCTGCCTCGTTCAACAGGTTGGCCAATTCGGCGCCCGAGAAACCAGTCGTGAGATCGGCGACGCGGTGCAAAAAGGCATCGCTCGCGTACTTGTCGTCGCCCTCGCGGCTGATGTTCAAGTCGCGTGCGTGCACTTGCAAAATAGGCATGCGACCCTCCGCCGTCGCGGGAACTCCGATGTGGTAGACGCGATCGAAACGTCCCGAACGCAAGAGCGCGGGATCGAGTTGCGCCGCTAAGTTTGTCGCACCGATCACCAACACAGCCTCGCCCGTCTCCTTATTGTTGAAACCATCCATCTCCACCAACATTTGCATCAAACCTTGCTCTCGCTCGGACGTCGACGAATCGCGAAACTCGTTCGCGGCGCGGCTGCGACCGATCGTGTCGAGCTCGTCGATGAAAATGATGGACGGCGCGTTCAAACGCGCGCGCTTGAACAGGTTGCGCATGCGACTCGCGGCGACGCCCACGAACATCTCGACGAATTCAGAACCGTTGGCGTAAAAGAACGGCAACCCAGCCTCTCCCGCGACGGCTTTCGCGAGAAGCGTCTTCCCCGTACCCGGCGGACCTTCCAAAAGAATCCCCTTGGGCGGTTCCACGAAGCGACCCTTATACTTTGGACTTCCTTTCATGATGTCGATGATGGTCTGGAACTCTCGAACCACCATGTCTTGTCCCGCGACATCCTTGAAACGCGCCGACGACTGATGCTTCTTCATCAACTTTGCCTTGGACTTGCCCATTTGTTCCGCGAGAGCGTCGCGCTCATTCTGCGCCTTCTGCGCCTTTGCGCGCTTTCTCAAGACGTCCGAGCTTCTATCCGCCGTGTATGCCGATTTGACCACCGCGCCGATGAACCAGAAAAATGTACCCGCCATGAGCCAGTTGCGCGCCCCGTGAACGGCGTAGTTCCATGGTCGAATGTTCATAAACAATTGACAAGACGTCTGTGCCGGCGTGAACACGTCGTCCGGGTTGGCCGGTTTCGTGTAGAACGCCCTCTGACACGCGCGCGTCACCTCGTCGTGCGCGTCACCCGGAATTATCACCTTCCATCGAATGACGTCCGCGCCCGGATCCAAGTGCGACGATGGACCGCCAATTTCGACGATGGCCATGTTCCCTTCGTCGTACAACAGCACCCGAGTCACCTCTCTACGATCTAAAAATTCCATAAACTGTGCGTACGTCGCCTCACCGTCCACGCGCGGATGCACGCCCATCTTCTCCATCACTCGCTGCGGCCCAAACTTGATCTTTTTGACGTCGGGATCCGGGTACGTGTCTTCCTTCTCCTCACGATTCGCCCGTCTCGCTCGACGCAATCTCGACAGCATCTTCCCAAACTTCGGATAGTCCGCTTTTAAATCGTTCATATCCTCGTTCGTCCCGTCTCGCATCATCCTCGCGATGGCCTCGTACTGTTTATCCTCCGCGTTCGCGTCCCATCGTCTCCCCTCTCGCAGCGCGCGCGCCTGCGCCGAGTGATCCACGAAATACGCATCCACGAACGGCGCGCACCATCTCGGCACCTTCGTCGGCATCACCGTCGGTCTCGCTCCTCGCATCACCGCGCTCGGGATCCCCGGCGCCGCGACGTCGTCGTTCGCGCTCAGCGCCCGGCCCAGCCCTCGCGCGAGGTTTTCAAACCCGCGTCCCGCCGCCGACTCCGACTCCGCCGCTTCCGCGCTCTCGAGCGCTTCCTTCGCGCGCGCGAGTTCATCGTCCACGTCCGCGCCGTCACCGCGCCTCGCGCGCGGGATCGTCGCCGACGCGCGCGACCGAACGACGCGCGCGCGTCTCGCGCCGACCCTCCCGATCGATGACGACGACGATGACGACGCCGTCGTCGTCGGTGAAGACGCGCGAGACGCGCGCGAAGACGACGGAACGACGCCTCGCGCTCGCGCGGACACCGCCGTCGCGCGCATGTTCCCCGTCGACGTCTGCGGGCGTCTCTCGCGACGCGCGGGGACGTCGGGTGGGATGTCGAGGGTTTGTTTTTTTATACGTCATCGGGGCGAGTGTACGCGTATCGTACCTGTCTCGTAGGCCATGTGGTGATGCGAGTGGGGGTCGTTGTGTAGGGTTTAGGTAGGGTTGAGGACATTCCATGACGCGCACGGACGACGACGACGACGACGACGACGACGCGGGAGAGCGGGACGCGCGGACGAGGGATCGGTCGATCCTCGGTCTCGGTCTCAATCTCTCAATCTCTCGTCGGTGCTCGTCGGTGCTCGGAACGCACCGCGGGGACGCGTTCGGTTGGACAATCCATCCATCTGTGATTGATTCGATTCGATTCGATTCGTCCGAGACTCGACGCCGACGCGTGAGACTCGAGGGCGAGGGATGACGACGCGTCGGCGAACGTTGGTGGTGGTGCTGGCGATGGTGACGTGCGCGGGGATGGTGGGATCGATGGCGGTGGCGAGAGACGCGAGAGACGCGCGCGGGACGGCGAGAGACGCGTCGGAGACGCGCGCGGGGGCGACGGCGGCGACGGCGACGCGGTCGAGACCTCTGGAGGATGGAGGTGTCGCACCGGCGAACGCGTCGGTGGATGACGTGCGGTCGTGGTCCGAAGCGGCGCGCGTGTTGGAGGGTGAGGAACGCGTCGGTTTTCCCGCGAAGAAGGTGTGGCGCGCGGACGTCGCGCCGTCGGTGGCGTACGTGGTGACGTGGTGCTGCGGAAACGGCGTCGAACACTTGGCGAAACGGTTCGAGGGATTATCCAGGAAAACTTTAGGAATAGTGCTCATCGCCAAGACGCCCGAGAGTCGATGCGAGGACGTGAGCGAGGACGTGCGGAAGCACTTGTGGATGTGCGCGGAGATGCCCAACTCGCAGGGGCGAGAGGTGCCGGCGATGGCGTGGTACATGCGAGAAGCGTACGACGAGTTGGCGCCCGTCTCCGTCTTCGCGCACGACGACAGAATTTTACACGCGGCGTTGCGATCGTTTCTGACGGAGTTGAAAACCGCCGAGAACGAGGCGAACCCGGAGGCGTTCGTGCGAGAGAGAGCGACGAACATGGAACGCGAGTGGCGCGGCGGCGAACGGAGTCCGACCAACATCACCGCCGAGACGTTCGTGGCCGAAAGCGTCAAGGAAGAACGGTTGGTTCCGTCCTACAAATACACGCACATGTTCAGTTTATTATTGACCACATTTTTTGAAGACATCGGTAAGGGCGCGAACGCGTCCGAGCTCGAGGACGACGCGTCGAGACCCGACGAGTTTCCTGGATGGCGCCTGAGCCACCGCGAGCTCGGCGACACCATCCGTTGGCCCATGTCGGCGAATTTCGCCGTCACGCGCGACATGGTTCGAATCCGCACGCGTTCGTTTTACGACGCCATCCTCAGACTCACGTCGTGCGACGGTAAACTCACCTCGCACGATTTCCAATACCTCGCGGCGTTGGAGTGGGCGCACGGATTCGAGCGCGCGTGGATGCCCATCGCGTTCAATTTTAGACTCAAAGAGCGTCCGGTGGACGAGTACGATTGTCTCCTCGACTCAACGTCGAGATGTTTCGAGATCCTCGACTGGACCTCGGGCGCGCGCGCCGCCGCGCGATACGACGAGACCCGTTTCGGCGCCTCCGTCCCATTCATCAGCGCCATGGGCTCCGACGCGCGAGGTCTGCGCTTCCCATCCGATCCAAATCATCTCTCACGCGTCGTCCATTGTCACGGCGACACGTGGCACGATCACGCCATCCCGTCCGCCGCGCCGTCGCCTCGCGAGCGCTAACCGAGGAGGGTTGTACAGTACGTAGGGTTGTACGAAAGAGGCGCGTGCACGCATCGCGACGACACAACACGACACGCGCGCGTCATGCACGCCCTCCGAGGTGCGCGCGATCGATCGAACGCGTTTTATTGTCGTCTCGCGCGCGTCGTCATCGTCTCGCGCGCGCTCGCGTCGTCGTCGTCGTCGCCCGTTCGTCGAATCGCGCGCGTCCGTCGGCCCCGGCCGCCGGGACGCCCCGACGACGCGACGACGCGCGATGCGAGACGACGACGACGCGCGCGACCGGTCGAACGCGCGTGGGGAAATAGTCACGACGTCACGCGTTCGTCGTCGTCGCGGTCGCGCGCGATGACGACGAACGCGACGACGAGGACGATGACGTGACGATGCGTTGACCCTAAAACCTCAGCAGAGGGGGGGAGAGGCGAGAGGGCGCGAGGGAGGGAGAGGGGAAGACGTCGACGCGAATGGAAGACTGACGAACGCGTGCCCGTGATGTGTTTCGAAAACAGTGAATACCAGTGTCCTCGCGCCGACGCGCGCGACGACGACTCGTCGCGGCGAGCGCCAAAAGACGCGCGCCGTGGCGAAGAAGGGCGTCCCGACGGCGTACGAGGGTGTCATGTTGTTGCGACCGGATTGCGACGACGCCACGCGCGCGAGCGCTTTGGAAGGGTTCAAGGCGATGTTTGGCGAGGGTTTGGAGGCTTGGGAACAAACCGAGCACGGGTTGAAGCCGAACGCGTACGAAATCAAGGGCTACCCCGACGCGTACCAAGTCGTCGTCAACTTTACCTGCGCGCCGGCCGCCTACAAAGCCGCGGCTGAACAGCTCTCCAAGCCGGCGGTCGGTAGCGAAGAGGTCATCCTCCGAACCATGTTTATGAAGACCGCGTAAAGTGATGCAGTTGTAATTCAGCGATTCATTATTAGTCTATCTAGGTAGCTGCTCGAGTCTGTCGTCGTCTCGTCTCTCGATGTTCATCCTCATCACCGCCCACGCGCTCACGCGCCGCCTCTCAGAGCGAGCACCAAGTGTAACACGCTTCCACCCTCAATATTGTAATCCTTTGCAATCTTATCGTCATTCATCTGTTTCCCTCCGAAGATCAATCGCTGCTGCACCGGCGGAATGCCCTCCTTCTCCTCCACGCGTTCCTTGATCCGTTCGACGCTGTCCGTGGGCTCGATGTCGATCTCGATCTCCTTGCCCGTGAGCGTTTTCACCTTGATCATCTGCGTCGCGCGCGTCGGGCGTCAG
>MDTE01176493.1_pt1 | contig 24851 bp, 19 predicted proteins | sample 811231 | NCBI WGS metagenome assembly MDTE01 (sample SAMN05326651, study PRJNA326480) | marine metagenome | isolation source: seawater | place: Indian Ocean: Red Sea | collected 2010 | reverse complement strand
GACGACGACTCCGGCGACGACGACGACTCCGGTGACGACGACGACGCTGGTGACGACGACGACTCCGGTGACGACGACGACGACGACGACTCCGGCGACGACGACGACTCCGCGTGATCGTTAGCTCGTAAGAGCAAACCTATTGCCTTTTGAGGGGGCGAAGTCGGCGAGAGCGGACTTCGCCCCCTCTTTTTGTCCGGCTTACTAAGAGCAGGTTGGCGGGACCAGGCGCATTGGGTGGTATGGAGTCGCTTCCCTCTGGGGTGGCTGGGGCAGTATGCTTGCCGCTCCTACTTGCCTTAGGTGTGCTTGCGCGCTCCGAGTGACTGAGTGCGAGTCTGTGGAGGGAGCGGGTTGAGCTGTATTGACGCTCGCAGAGGACGACTCGTGACGGGCTCTAGGGGCCCCTTGAACTCGACCGTGTCTTGGTTGGTCCTGGCTTTGCTGTGCTGGTCCTGCTCGCCTCCCGATGGTGCGAAGCGTCAGCCTGCGGATCCGGTCCCTGACCGCGTGGTTCCTTCGAACGCTTGTGAGAACTTTGCTTCCGTCCTCTATGAAGAGGTGGAGCCCAATGAGAGCTCACCCAATCAGGTGGCTTTCGAGTCTCATCGTCCGGGAGCCAAGTCGGGACAAGGGCAGATCGTAGTCCGGGGCAGCGCTTCGGGCTGTTCCAATGATGGCTTGTATGAGTGGACAGGTGACCGTGATGTGTTTGCGATCGAGCTTCCTTGCATTGGAACCCCGCGTTTCAACTTGGACTGGGCGGGCGAGGGCACGGATCTGGACTTCAATGTCTTTGCGCCGGATGTCCTGGCAACGGATTTCTTGGTTGTGGATTATGAGTCGGGGATGGAGCCATCGGAGTGTTGGCGGGACGCGCCGTTTGAGACGTTCGGGAGGCTTGAGGTGTCTGTACTGTGTTGGGACGGTGCTCCTTCGGACTGGGAACTGACTATCAGTTGGGATGGTGGAGAGGGGGAGTGCCCCGGCGATGGAGACGACGACGACTCCGGTGAGGCCGCTGACGACACGGTTGAGGGTGATGACGACACAGCTGAGGGTGATGACGACACGGCTGAGGGTGATGACGACACGGCTGAGGGTGATGACGACACGGCCGAGGGTGATGATGACTCGAGCGGGGACGATGATGACTCGATCGGGGATGATGATGACTCGAGCGGGGATGATGATGACTCGTCTACTGAAGCGGGGGGTAGTAGCCGCTGAACGCGGCTCGCGGCGACCGGACCGGTCAACTGACTATGGCGAGAATTCAGCCCGATCTGCTCTCTGCTAGTGACGACTTCCCGGTTGTTTTTGGCAGATACACACTCCTTGGGGTCCTGGGCGAGGGAGGCATGGCCCGGGTATTTCGTGCAGAACTTCAGGGTCTGGAGGGCTTCCGCAAGAAGGCTGCAATCAAGATTATCCGGGCCTCGGTGGCAGCGAGCAATGCTGACCTCGGTAAGGCGTTGGTGAACGAGGCTCGTCTGGGAGGGCTGCTGCATCACCCGAATGTTGTCGAGACCTATGAGTACGGTGTCGTCGACAATCTTCCCTTCATTGCGATGGAGTACGTGCGTGGCATCGGGCTGGACGAAATCCTCAATCACGGTTCTCAGCTGACACCCGGGCACATCCTGGAGATCGCGGCGCAGATCTGCGCTGGCCTTGATCACGCTCACAACCTGGAAGATGCGGGTGTCGAGACCGAGCTCGTTCACCGGGACCTGAAACCCAGCAACATCTTGTTGAGCCGGGACGGTCTCGTAAAGGTGATGGACTTTGGCATTGCCAAGGCGGCTGCTCTATCCACGAGCATGACGCAGACCGGTATGACGAAGGGGACGCCCGCGTACATGTCTCCAGAGCAGGTAGGTGGAGACCCCCTCGATCGTCGCTCGGACATCTTTGCCATGGGCGCAATCGTGTATGAGTTGGCCCTTGGCTCTCGAATGTTCTCGGGGGACTCGCTAATGACGGTGCTCGCTGCCGTGCTCCAAGTGGAGGAGCGCCTCGAGCGGTCGGATTCGCGAACTCGCCTTGATTCCGTGGTGCCTGGCCTGGCGGACATCGTGTTCCGATGCATGCGGAAGGAGCCTGCAGACCGCTACAGCGACGCAGCTGAGGTGGAAGATGCTCTGAAGGCGCTGCTCAAGCATCAGGAGTCCGGCGAGAGCCTGAGGTCGTTTGTTCGTGGTTTCCTGAAACAACACCCAGGCGCTCAGGGTTCGATGAGCACCGATTCGGGTGTCGAGGTTGCTCCGACGCTGGCTACTCCCGATGCTGCCTTGATGGCAGCCCAGGGAACCTCCGGTGGCGTTGCCCAGGCTGTGGGCCCCACAGTAGAGCAGCGAGGCTATGGCTCGGGAAGAGAGAACTCCGGCCACTCGGAGAGTCACTCCGAGCCGACTCCGCAGGCGCCGAGTGTCTCGTCGGAAGGCGCAGCTCGTGTGGGTGGTTCCGTGTCGTTTGAGCCCGAGTTCTCTGCAGCAGACATGGCGGACACTCGCACCGTTGCGCCCGACGCCTCGATTATTGGATCTGCGGCCATCGAGCCCGTTCCGCCGACTCGATTGGTAGGCAATGCGCCTGCGCCTGCCATGCCCTCGCTGCCTCCCACTCCGGCGGCTGGCACACCCTCTCAGGGAGACGGTACGCTCTGGGCGACGCCAGAGAATCGTCGTTCTGCCTTGTGGGTGCTTCTGTTTGGACTCGCTGTGGGGCTGTTGCTTGCGGTTGCCGTTGGAGTGGGTGCGGTGTTGATCTGGAAGTCATCCGATGCCCAAAAGGATGGGCTCACTGAGCAGCCGGCAGAAGAGTCGGACCTGGGAGGTCTTGATTCTTTCCCCGTAGCTGCCCGGGGAGACGATCTGGCCACGAGCACGAAGAAGTCGGCTTCTGCTCGCGCCCCAGTTCGGCGGAAACCGGGAGCGACTACCAGTACAGAGTCGTCGCCTGACAACGTGATGACTCCTTCCCGATCGACTGGGGGAGCGTCCGCAAAGAACTCGGAGACGGGCGCGGCGGAGGGAGCAAGCACGGATACATCGGCTACTGGTCCTGCGGGTGGGATGGAGACGGTTGCTGCGGAGGATTCTGTGCAGCCGCCTGACGAGCCTCGGAAGCCGCTTGCGAGTCCGCCTGCCCCGGTCGCATCCCCCAGCCCGCCGCCTGCCTCACCGCCGCGGTCTTTGCCTGCATCCAATCCTTCCCCACCTGCGTCCTCGAAGAACACGGTGAGTCGCCCCAAGCATCTGCACATGGGAGAACTGAAGGGGCGGGTCATCGAGCGCTCGACGCGAGGCACGCGGATTGAATTCAAGGGCCGCATCTACGGTGCGACTGAGGGGCGGGCGACCCTCTATTACAATCCCCCCAAGGCGCGGTGGCTGAAGCGGAAAATGGACTGTGGTGGTGACCGTTGGTGCTCCACAGTCGTGTCTCTCGAAGGCGTCAGCAAAGGCCGTGTTGTCTACTATGTCTCCGTCAAGGGCAGGCAACGGGATGGTCGAGAGAAGGGCTGGCGTAGCAAGGAAACAGACTTCCGCATCAACCCGTAGGGCAGTGCTCTAGATGGGGCTTCGGCTCGAGTCGAGCGGAGCGTTTGTCTGAATGGATCACCAGCGCGCGCTGAGTAGGGACACCTGGTAGGTGCTGCAGTCGGTTCCAGCGGGCAAGGATGCACGCGTGCTCCGCTGACTCCTGGCTGGAATGGAACTGAGTTGGACGGCAAAGCTTCGGCTGACGCATCCCACCTCTGTGACCACTTCGCTGACGCCAACCGATGCGCTGTTGTCGACGACCACTTCGACCTCGATGCCTCCGTTCCACTTGATAGTTGCGGTGGAGCCCAGCGAGAGCCAATGGCCAACATCCAGTTGTCGATCACCGAATAGGTCGGTGGGAATCAACTGAATTTCCCTCTCGGAGCTGCGGAGCGTGACCTCGAACAATCCGGTGGCGTTGAGTCCCAAGAGTCCCCTCGCATCCTCCTGGGCACAACTGTCACAGATTGCCGCGGACACATTCTCGATGGGGATATTGTCGAGCCAGAGGCGCTCGATGAGTACCACGACGCTCTCGACAGGACCTCCGGCTGTTTGGAGGGTTGCGCGAGGGGCGTGTTCGGGGACCGCAATCCCCAGCTGCTCTAAGGTGGCCGAATTCAGCGTAGTCAAGGTCGCCCCGGTGTCGAAGAGCAGGGGTATATCGGTCACCTGCCCGTCGATCTCGATGCCCACACTGACACGGAGACTGCGCCCCTCTCCGTCTGTTGCGAGGATCGCCGCCTGAGGCTCGTCCTTGGCCGTTGGTGCCGTGTCGTCTGTAGGAACGGCGTCATGGCGCTCCGAGTTCGGCTCGCCGATGGCCATCGCCGTGGTCGTTACTGCATCGATGGGTTCTGCGGGCGGTGAGGTGGGCCCAAAGACTGCAAACGGAGCATCGATGAACTCAGCGATGCTCTGGGCTAGGTCTACAAAGCTCTCAGAGTGCTGCCCACCGAATGGGGAGGCGACGAGTCGACTGCCTGTCAGCAACGCTTCGGTCTTCTCTCCAGGGAAGTAGGTAGGCATGAGCGCCCAGACAAGCAAGCTCCAGACCCAGAGCCCCACGGCCAGGCTGAGTCTCCTCCGACCAAGGAGAGTCCAGAGACCGATGATGGGAAGCACCATGCCGGCAACTGCCAGCAGCAACGCCACCCCGGTGGCCAGCCCTCTGAGCGAACCCAGGCCCAACAGCACCGTTGTCGTCAACATGACGGGCAACAGGCCACCAATCACCATTAGGCCACCGTTTTGTGACCTTTTCTGCTGTGCAGCTTGGTTGTCCCGGCCGGTTGTCATGAGGAGCTAGGCAGGTCTCCGTCACGGGGCCCTGTGCTCTCAGCCTCAAGCCTCTCAATGCTGATGGAGGTGAGCTTGAAGTTGCTCTGGGCGGTGTAGGGGCATCGCCCTGCCTGGGACGTGATGTTGTTGAGGTAGCGACCGTGGTCCAGCTGAGCGCGGTCTTTATGGAACGGAATATAGGCGAGCTGGCCCCGGAGGCGTTCTGTGACCTGCACCTGGAAAGGAACGGACTTGGTGGTCTCAGTGTTCTGAACCAGGACCTTGTCTCCACACTCCAGCTGCTCTTGTTCGGCAAGCATGGGGGAAATGTAGAGGGGGTGTTCTTCCGGCATTCCCGTGGCGGGCGTCGCCTTTCCAGAGTTAAAGCTGTGGATTGCGTAGCGCAGGTCCGCTGGATTCTCCGATAGCGCGGACCGACCCGAGTTCAAGACAATACCCGTAGGTAGCTCGAGGTCCTGCTCGGTGGGGATGAAGAACCGGAAGCGGTACGGACGTTCATAGATGTCCCCGAAGGGGCTGTGTCCTGGGCTGTCATAGTCCAGCCGGTACCGGCTCGTGCCCACACCGCCGTACACCTGGTCCCCGTCTTCCACCAACTGTGTCCAGGTGATGGGGGCGCCGCTGTCGTCCACTGGTCTGCAGTAAAGGGGGCCGCTTCGTCCGGGTCCGTCGTCCATGTAGTCCAGAACGCGCTGCCACAGGTGGGCTCGACTGACCTCCCCGCCATAGCGAGGAAGGCCGCCCCCGTCGGCGGGGTCCTCGAAGCGCTCGCGAAGATAGCCCGACTGGGAGTGAAACCCGAGATCTGGGTGCACCATACGAAGCATGGAGTCTTCTCGGATACGCCGGGAGATGACGGCCATCATGTCGTAGAGGATGGTGGCGTCCGACCGTGTCTCCGGGGCCATCTGACGTCTGGGAGCGGACAGGGTGAGTCGCCACTCTCCATTCTGGTAGAGCTTGGGGGTCGCCGAATGGGGTGGCGAGGGGATCACGAGGTGGGCATTGTCGAGTGTGTAGGGGTCTGGGATTGGGTCGACGACGACTAGCGTTGTTCCCTCGCTCTTCAGCTTCTCCAGCCAGCGATCTCGGTCCATCATGTTGGCCTCGAACTGAGTGCCGAAGGCGATGATCAACTGTCGGTCGAAGCGGGTTGCTGGATCCGAGTAGTCCAGGACCGCTCTAGGCTGATCTCGTACCGCAAGCTCGTAGGAGTCATCGGGCAGCCCCATGCGGCGAGCTGCCTCCACAGCTCCCTGATCGTCCACCGGGATTCGTCCGAAGAAGAACAACCTCGACAGCGCTTGGACCTCGCTCTGAGCATTGATCTGCCCTGGCACTCGGAGAGTGCCCCCCGCTGCGCTTCCGTCGGCTTTCAAGCCGTACTTGCCGACCATGGCCATGGCGCAGCCCCAGAGGCAGTGACTCACGGCGCCCTTGGTTTGAGACAGGCCTACAGAGGGGATGTTGATGGGCACGGCCTCTGGCGCTGCAATGCGAGCCGCGATGTCCTTGATTGCTGCTTCAATCCGAGGCACCTCTTGGGGCTCTGGGGCAATTCTGTCGGCCACCTGACCGGGGCTGAAGTCGTCCGAGGCGGCCAAGGTCGAGAAGGCCTCCCAGCTTCCCTGATCAGCGAACTGGTCGATGAACCGTTCTTCGATGGCCTCGGGATGGACCGTCAGGATCTGGTGTGCCACCCCGAGGGCTAGGTGTGGATCGCCCCCCGAGCGAATCAGGACGACGCGGTCTCGGCCGAAGCGCCGGCCGATGGTCTGGGCCGACTCAGACTCCATGACGTCAATCAGGTATCCATCAAAGTTCTTGTCGCCCAGCATGCGGTGCCAGGCACCGGGGTGGGTGATCTGGCCATTCCAGCCATTGAGGATGAAGAAGCGATTGGAGCCATCGAACGCGCTGTCAAAGGTGAGAAAGGGCCCCTCCTGCCCAGTCAACATTTCGTTGTGGACAGCTCCTGCGTTGAGACAGTGCTCAGCATTCCCTGCAATGTTGCGAACCCCGAGCAGTCGAAAGACTTCCTGCATGGCGAAGATGGTGAAGTAGTCAATTTGGCCACAGCCATACACTAGGATCTGGGTGTCTGGGTCGCGATGGTCCAGGACCAGGTCGGCAAAGCGCTCAATGGACTCCTCATAGGTCATCTGCTCCCGGTCGCGGGCGTAGCGCCAGAGTACGGATGGCGCCGTGTGAATGGGGAACAGAGTTCCTAGTTCGCCAGCGGAGACCTGCAGCTTGGCGCAACCCTTGGTGGGAGAACGGCGTCCTACGCGTCCCCCAGCTCGATCGGGGGCGCCGTCTCCTTGAGGGCGCCTCTTTCCCCGCACCACACCGCTATCTCCCACTCCGCAAAAGCCGCACGACATTCGACCTTCAAGGTGAGTGCCCTGCAGTGCCTCGGGAAGCAGATAAGGGGGGATGCCTGGTAGGTCGGGCAACCAGCCCGCATGTTCCAGGGTTGGTAGAGGCTCGCCTCGAGCACTCCGGGCCCGTTGGTCCTGGGTGGCTAGGTCCCGAGATGAGGTCTTGATCTTCCGAGCCGCTGCGCTTCGGGGATCGATTCCTTGGCGGCGAATGGCACTCGACTCACTGGGCTCGCCGGGGCCGTGTGTCAAGCCCGGCCGGTCTACTGGCTGTCCTTGGCTTGTTGTCTCTGCTGGTGTCTCTCGGTGTGGGCGCTTGTTGGTTTGCCTGCCTGGCTTGAGCCGTCGTGCCCTGCGCAGGACGGCTCGTCCTATACGGGGGAGGAGACGCCGGGCACCCCGGCTCGAGCCTTGTTCTTCTGTACGTTGCGCTTGCTGGGTCGCGCCGCCTTTGTTTGTGGGGTGCTCGCCCTGGTCGTTGTGATGGGTAGAACTCGATGAGGAGGCCTCGCCCTCGGACGCACCTGGGGCTTCCGGTGGGAATAGCGACGGTATGGCTGCAACCACTGGTGTCGCTCTGTTGTCGGGGGGCTCTGGAGTCACGTGGTCCTCTCGCGGTCGGAGGATAGCGTTGAAATCACTGGAGTCCAGTCGTCCAGTGAAGCGTTTGCGGTGCTCTCTGCGGCCTCACTTCGTGGGCTCGTCGTGGTGGATGACAACACGGCAGTTGGCACACACATCGAACAAGGTGGCGTGCGACCGTTCCTGGTCGGGCCACCAGATGTCGATGCGGTCGACGCGATCGGCTGTTCCTAGCCCGTAGAAGAGCTCTGGTTCGCTGGTTCCAAAGCTGCCGGTGCCGCCGGCGTCCATCTGCTGGGTTTGGCTGTGTCCGTCCACCTCGACCCGCACCCGAGCGCCGATCGCGAACGGGTTCAAGGCCCGGTCGTCTTGCAGCGCGATCACGAGCCGGCTGCTATCGGTGCACTTACCCAGGTAGACATCGGGGGGACCTAGGTAGTTGTGCACGATGATGTCTGCCACACCGTCTCGGTTGAGGTCGGCCATGCCGGCTCCTGTCCCGTTGCTCGGTGCGACTGGGATCAGATCGGGGTCCGATTGGAAGAATGGGGCTTCGCCGGGATTGTTGCGATTGACGAAGATGCGGTCGGCTTGCGGGATGTCGGAGAGGTCCTCTGAGCCGAAGTAGTCGAAGCCAAAGGTGAAGCCAAACGTTACGAAGATCTCGGGGTGCCCATCCCCTTCGAGGTCCACCCGGAGCACAGACCAGGAGATGTCGCCATCTCTGTGCTCGGCTGCATCCACCCAGTTGCCCTGGCCCACGTCGACAAAGGCCCATTCGTAGCTGCCATCGTCTCGAGGGCCGCCGACGTTCTGAAAGACGCGGTTCTGTCCCACATCACTCAGCCAGATGTCGGGGAGACCGTCTTGGTTGAGGTCGTTGATCACGACACCCATGGGACCGAGGAGCATGCCCATGCCGGTGTCCGGCTTGCGCTCATCCCAAACGACGTTCCCAGTGTCGTCGACGCCGAGGTTCTCCCAGAATCGAGAGGGGTGAATATTTCCATCGTCGTTGAACTCGAAGAAGTCCTGATCTCCGTCGCGGTCCAGATCGAACCAGGCAGTGTGGTTGCTGGCGCCCAACAACTCGCCGATGCCTCGCCCTGTCACCTGGGTGAGGGACCCGCCCCCCTCGTTACGGAACAGGTGGTCTGCGACTCCTGCCTGCCATTCTTCCTCGGTGCCGCCCTGCCTCAGGATGAACATGTCCAGATCGCCGTCGAGGTCCATATCCCCCCAGGAAATTCCGGCGCTGTACGCGTTCGCTGAGTTCAGCCCCACCTGACTCGTGATGTTCTCGAAGCTGCGGTTGCCCAAGTTCCGCATCAAGCGCACCGATTGATGGCCGGAAGTCAGCACGACGTCCTGCAAGCCATCCCCGTCCATGTCAGCGGCACCAACGGCGGGGTTGCCCTGCATGTCGCCTCGGAAGAGCCCCTCGGCCACTCCTGAAGCCGGCTCGAAGGTGGCCGAACCATCTCCTAGGCAACGATTCCAGTACAACTCACCGTCTCCATCGGGTTGGGTGAGGATCAGGTCCGGGCAGCCGTCGTTGTCCAGGTCGTTGAGTGCGACTCCGTCCGAACCGAAACCGCCCCAGGCAGTGAAGGCTTGGAATGTGATCCCAGAGTCGGCGAGACCGTCTACGTAGCCACCGACTCCATCGCTGGAGGCCGTGCAGGGTACGTGCTCGTACTCTTGGACACGTGCATCGGAAGTCCCCACAGCGACATCCGAGTCGCCTGTTCCGTTGCAGCTCGGCGAACCGAAGCAGTTCGGGTCTTCACAGTCGGTGAGTCCATCCCCGTCATCATCGATGGAGTCCTGGCACTCTCCGGGCATGTCTCCCTCGATGTTCATGGAGCAGCCTCCCATCAACAGAACCAGGACAGGAGGGGCCGCCGTCAGCGTGTACTTGGGGAACGAGAACCCGCGCCGCCGATGGGCATGGGGGCTCAGTTGCGCGAGGTTGAATGCCATCCTGCTCAACAGTCTAGCTGCAACCGCTGAGTCCGCCTGGGGCATCTCCAGGCTCACCCATCTTGAGAAGGGCACAACGGACGTATGAATCCGATCTTGGCTCAGTCCGACCCATGAACGTCTTAGCGGAGCTGGGTCTTGGGTTTCTCGCGAGCGTCCACCTCTTCTGTGGGCGGCTTGGGCTGTTGGATGACAATGTCGATGCGACGATTGCGGGCTCGCCCCTCATCGGTTTCGTTGGTGTCCACCGGGTGGAACTCGCCGAGGCCCGCGACTACGAGCTTCTCTGGCTGAAAGCCGTGCTTTGAGACCAATTCGTTGACCACGGTGGTCGCTCTGGCCGAAGACAACTCCCAGTTGTCCCGGTAACGCGCTCCCGGCATGAGGGGCCGGTTGTCCGTGTGCCCTTCAACCCGCAGCTGGATGTCTTCGTATTCTTGGAGGCTCTTTGCCAACTCGGAGATCAGCCCGTCGCCTTCGGCTTGGAGCTCAGCACGCGCAGAAGAGAACAGACCGGCCGAAAGGAGGCTGACTACGACATCTTTGCCGCGCTGCTCGACTTTCATGTGACCAGCGAGTTCCTCGTTCTCTTCTAAGTCCTGCAATTCCTCGGTGATGACCCGTGCCTTCTTCTCTTGCTCTTCCTTGTCCTCGGCAGTCTCGATGCATCGCTCTTCAGCGACGATGAATGTGCGCTGAGGCGCCGCTGCAGAGGGGTTGTCCGAGTAAACGGGGTTGGTTGAAAGAGGCTTGAAGAGCACCTTCTCGGACCAGGATGCGTTCAGCGCCGAGTGCACCGATGCGCTGAAGGCCTCCATCTTTGTCTGGTCAACGATGGAACAGGCATAGAGGGCTACGAACGTCGCAAACAAGAGCGTGATGAAGTCCGCGTAGGAAATCACCCAACGTTCGTGGTCGCCATGTTCTTCTTCGTCGCTCATGCCAATTCCGAAAGCGGGCTATCGAGGTTCAGTCCGTGTCACGCCGCCGCATCGGCCGGCTTGGCTTGGGCCGCAGCGATCGCTTCCTGCTCCGCCGAGGGTAGGTAGGTGGTGAGCTTTTGCTCCACAATCAGTGGGTTCTCGCTGGCGGCGATGGCCGCGGCTCCCTCAATGATGAGCTCCATTCGCTTGACGCGTTTGTCCAGCAGTGTCTTCAGCTTGCCGGCAATGGGCAGCAGGAAGAGGTTGGCAACACCCACGCCGTACAGAGTGGCCACGAACGCCACCGCAATGCCCGCCCCAAGTTTGTCGGGCTCGGTCAGGTGGCCCATCACGTGAATGAGGCCCATGACAGCGCCCAACACACCGATGGTGGGCGAGTAGCCGCCGCCTGCCTCGTAGATCTTCGACGATGTGATGCGTTCCGACTTCACGTTCTTGATCTGCATTTGGAGCGCCTGTCGGAGCGCCTTCGGCTCAATGCCATCAGCAGTCAGTCGCAGGGCACGTTGTAAGAAGGGGTCGGCGATTTTTTGGGCTTCACGGTCGATGGCGACCAGCCCTTGTCGACGAGCCAGCTTGGCCAACTCGAGGATGGTGTCCATGGTCTCGCGAAGGTCCTGCTTCGGTGGCTGGAGGATATCGCGTGTGTCTTTGCCTGCCTGGATAAAGGCTTCCCAGGAGAACTGCACGAGAATGCCTGCGACGGTACCTCCAAATACGATCAGCGCTGCTGTGGGCTGCACAATTTGGTACATGTAGCCACCCTCGAAAAGGTGGCCTCCCACGATGGAGAGGGCGGCGAGGCCCGTGCCGAGGACAGCGGCAATGTCGAAGCCTCGTTCTTCAGCGGCAGCCACGACCTAAGGGGCCTTCCTTGGATCGATGTGGAGCGCGAACACCTGCTGCTTGTATGCAATGGTCCGGTCGACCACCTCTTGGGGTGTCTCTCGAACCTTCACGATGTCGCCATTGGTCATGTGCAGCGTCGTATCCGGATTCGCTTCAACACGCAGGACGAGCTCGACGTTGACAGTGATCGTCTCGTTGTTGAATCGGGTGAGTTGAATCATGGGTCAACTGGCGTCAAGCACGGGCCCTTCCACGTTGCATGCCGCCGGGTCCTTCCTGCGGCCTTGTTGTGCACGCCACCAGCCGAGTCCTGTTCGGCCAAGGTAGCACTATAGCAAGCCAAGCCGATCTCGGGCATTTTCGTTCCCGGAGCAGCACATTCATAGATCGCCTGCAGAGTGGAGGAGTGGGAAGACCCTGGCATAGACTTGCTCCATGGTCTTGAGGCGATACGTGCGGTGGCTCCACACGGGCTGGCCGGCTGGCACACCAGAACGGCTGCCGGTCGTCGGGGAGTTGGGGCGGACGTCTGTGCCCGGGCTGCGAGTGGTCGGGGACCTGTGCGGGGTTCCATTGTTGAAGTTTGCAGTGGACAGCGGTGCTGCTGCAATTCAGGCGATCATCAGCGAACCTGAGTTTGTCGATCGCCGGGGCGAGGAGGGTGTCCTCGACGTGGCCGTGGTGGGTGGAGGTGTGGCCGGTATCTCGGCGGCCATCGCGGCCCGGGAGGCGGGTCTTGATTGCAAGGTCTACGAGGCCGCTCAGTCGTTTGCGACGATCCACAACTTTCCTCGACGGAAGCCGATCTTTACCTATCCCAGTGACATGGAACCGCGGGGCTCGTTTCAGGTCACAGCGGAGAGGCGCGAAGAGTTGTTGGTCGAGCTCGAGGAGCAACGGCGGCAGGCTGAGATTCTGCCCGTGTGCCTTCGCATCGACCATGTGGAGCGACGCGACGGGTTGCTCTACTTGATACCGGCGGGTGACGAAGAACCCGTTCCTGCGCTCCGAGTGGTGGTTGCGATCGGGCGCACCGGTAACTTCCGAGCGCTCGGTGTGCCGGGTGAAGAACTCGCGCACGTGACCAACCGTCTTCACGATCCCCAAGACTTCGCCGGGCAGAGCGTCCTTGTGGTGGGAGGTGGGGACTCGGCAGCTGAAGCCGCCATTGCGTTGGCGGCCTGTGGTGCTCGGGTCACGCTCAGCTATCGAAGGCCGGAGTTGACTCGGCCCAAGCAAGAGAACGTGGAGAAGCTGGAACAACTGGCCGCGGACCCCAACGCAGATGTCCAGGTGGCGCGACCCACGTCACCACGAGTGACGGCGGCGTTCACGTCTGAGATGGCGACGGTCGGTGGAACTGGCAGCCTACGGCTAGCTCTGGCTACCCAGGTCCAGGAGGTGCGCGCCGATACTGTTTGCCTGACCCATCAGGACGGAAGAGATGAGACGCTCGAGGCAGAGGCTGTCTTCAGCATGATTGGCCGGGAGGCCCCGCTCGACTTCTTCCGCCGCTCCGGCGTTCCGATCCACGGTGAGTGGCGCCGTCTTCAGATCGCAGCTTGTCTGATGTTTGTCTCCCTGTGTGCGGCCATCTACCACTGGAAGAGCTATTCCTGGTTCCCGGCGCAGTCCATGGATCCCAGCGGCTGGACCGCTTGGCTGACCGAACAGCTCGGCGCTGCGGCGACCGACCGGACGACTCTGCTGCACACCGTACTTCGTTCAGCCAGTGGCCCTAGCTTCTACTACACGCTGCTGTACAGCTCTCTCGTCGTGGCCTTTGGCTTCCGGCGGATTCGTCGGCGTCGGACACCCTATGTACGGCTACAGACAAGCACTCTCATGGTGATCCAGTGCTTGCCCCTGTTCATACTCCCCGAGCTGGTGCTGCCCTGGATGGGTCGAAACGAGTGGTTTGTGGAGGGTGCCGTGCTTCGGCCATTGGCCGATCTGTTCTTCGAGCCTTACGACGGAGGCTTGGGCATCGAGAGGGCTTATTGGAGGTCCTATGGATTCGTCCTCGCGTGGCCCTTGATGGTCTACAACTGGTTCACGCATCAGCCGATGTGGGGTTGGCTTGTGGTGGGCTCCTTGCAGACCTTCGTGCTCATTCCCTTAATGATCCGAAGGTGGGGCAAGGGCGCCTACTGTGGTTGGATCTGCTCCTGTGGTGCGCTGGCGGAAACGCTAGGAGATACCCATCGTCACAAGATGCCCCATGGTCCGCGCTGGAATCGCCTGAACCTAGTCGGCCAGGGCATCCTGGTGGTGGCGACGCTCATGCTGTTGCTGCGGGTGGTGGGTTGGATTGCGCCGGGCTCGTGGCCGGCAGAGGCCTTCTCTGGGTTGCTCGATGCCAAGTCACCCTGGACCTACAAGTGGGCGGTGGACGTCTTCCTTGGCGGCATCGTGGGAGTCGGTCTCTACTTCTGGTTCAGTGGTCGTGTCTGGTGTCGGTTTGCCTGTCCGCTCGCGGCGCTGATGAACATCTACGGTCGATTCTCGCGATTCCGAATCTTCTCGGACAAGAAGAAGTGCATCTCCTGCAATGTGTGCACCTCAGTCTGTCACCAGGGCATTGATGTCATGGCTTTTGCCAACAAGGGAGCGCCCATGGAGGACCCGCAGTGTGTGCGCTGTTCCGCGTGCGTGCAGGGCTGTCCCACTGGGGTGCTCAGCTTCGGTCGCGTGGGTCATGACGGGCTTCCCATCCTGGACCGCCTCCCGGCGTCCAATGTCCGTCAGGCTGAGGGCGCCTGATCGGCTCAGCAGAGCTTGCTGAGGGCTCGCTGTACGGATTCGTCGGTTCCCGATTTCTCGACGTCGCCCAGGGGGACCCAGCGGGCATCGGCGGCATCGTCACCTGGGCGCAGTTCCTCCGAGCCTGCGCGGAACAAGATCCGCATGTCGAAGTGCTCGTGGGCTGGCTCGTCACGCTTGGGGTGAGCTGGGATGGGGTGAATGTCCAGATCGAGAAGAGTTCCAGGGCCTGATAAGCGCTGCAGGGTGACGAGTCCTGTTTCCTCTCGTACTTCCCGTCGAGCGGCAGCTTCGATGTCTTGATCTTGGGGGTCGATGTGTCCGCCGGGCTGGAGCCACAGCTTGAGCTTCTTGTGAAAGATGAGCAGGAGTCGGTCTCCCTCGGGCGAGAGGACGAAGGCGGAGGCGGTGAAGTGCCCCGGCTCCCACAGAGAACGTGAACAACAATGGGAGTGGGCGTTCACCAACTCCAACATGCGCGCTTTGTGACGTCGCTCTCGGTCATCCCTTGGCTTGTGACCGTGCAGCACCTGGGCGAGGCGCTGCCGCCGACTGTGCGCCTGCTCCGCCGGTGGATCGTTGGCCGTGCCCAGATGCACCATGTGCGTCCTCCTGCGCCGACCCCGTTCCGAGCGCCACGCATTCCCGAAGCCACCATAGATCAGGCCGAAGGCTGGCGTCAGTCAAGATCGAGCCGTAGCATCGGAGGTCTGGAGGAACATCATGTCGGATCGATTCCAGCCGCTGGAACGACTCATGAGCGAGGATGGTCGAGGGATCGAAGTGCGGTGGGGAGACGGGCATCGCTCGGTCTATCCGTTTCTCTACTTACGAGGCTATTGCCCCTGTGCGTCCTGTCAGGGACACGGAGGCGGGCCTCGAAAGTGGACTGATCCGGAGGATGTGGACCTCAAGGGGGTGCGTCTCGTGGGCAACTACGGGATCAATCCAGCCTGGAGCGATGGTCATGACAGTGGCATCTTTGCCGATCGCTATATGCGCAGTATCTGTCCCTGTCCCACATGCCTAGACATCACCGAATACGGCCCACCACTGAAGCCCCTTGTGGGGCTGGAGCAGAGCTCTGATTGAGTCCAGCGATCTGCTCCGGCGTTGGGAGTGGGCCTGCTTGTACGGGTATTCTTGAGATATGAGTTCCGTCGGTTCTGGAGCCAAGTCGGGTGTCTCGCAGCAGGAGGTGCTGCTCTTCGTGCGTCAGATGCGTGCGCTGCTCAACAACATGCGTGTCTACCCGCGGGGCCATCGGCTGATCGGCGAGGCAACAGTTCGTCTGTGGAATCTCATGCAAGCCATCGTCGAGCGCTCTGGCGTGTTGGTGGTGGACTGTCGAGAGCACGTTCTTCAGTTGAATGGCGAGAGTCTCTTCAAGGCTTCCCGTGAACGTGATGACAGCGCGATGATTGCTTCGTGGCTTCGCACGCGGGGTCTGATGACCATGGAGTTCGATGGTCGGGGACGGTCTGAGGAATTGCTCTCCGTCGTTACCTGGTTGCAAGGCATAGAGGCTTCTGAGGCTCGGGCGGTCCTGGAAGCTGGAGGCCCCGCCCACTTCGATCTGTTCGGCTTGAGCTTGAATCCCGGCGCCTCGTCGGACCGGGGCGATCCATCGCCACAGCCCACACCTGCAGAAGGCAGTGACCCGCCCTGGGAGGCAGAGCAGTCTGGCTCGGAGTCGATGCCGGAGCCGTCGGGAGAGGTCGAGGGAGGGGCCGAGTCGAGCCCTGCCCCGCCGTGGGAGTCCGAAGATGCTGCTCCGGGGGGGGGGCGTGCAGCAGACCTGGTGGAGCACCCGGAGACCCCGGCAGAGCAGCGCGAAGAGGACTGGCTCGACTCCTACCACGGTCTCGATGACCATCGCGATCTAGCGGCGGCGAGGAGTTCGGATGCCGACGACGGGGGAAGCCCCGCGGCGCCGAGTTTCGAGGCTGTTGCAGATGACGAGGACCGCCGGCCAACGGACAGCTCTCTCGAATTGATCGATGAGCCGGAGACCGTGGACGACCTGCCCTCTGTGCAGCGTCAGCGAGCCCTGCAGGCTTCCGCAGCTGGCCTGTCGACCGAAGTGGGCGGGGTGGACTGGGCTGCGATCCCGCCGGCAACGCTAGATCAGAAGCTCGAGGAGGCTGCCTCGATCCTGCTGGCTGGTAGCTCCGCCGACGGTGATGCCGTCGAACCGCTGCTGCACGGGGTGCGCTCAGTCCTCTGGGAGGGACCACACGAGGCCCTGGCTTCCTATCTGGCGACGCCCTTGCCGGAGGCGGAGATCGGCCAACGCCTGCGAGTGTCTCTACTTCGGGCTCTGGAAGACAACCCGCGGCTCCCACCAGTGCTGACATCGATTGCTAGCCGTCTGTCGACTCTCGATGATGTCGGCCGCGCGATCGGTTGTCTGCATGCGGCGGAAGAGTTGGTCCCAGCGGCGATCAATACGGGCGCTCTCCACGCGGCCGCCAGTGCCCTGGGGGGCGTGGTTCTGGCGACACTGCCGGTTCATGAGCCAGCCGTTGTCGCCCGAGCATCGACCACCTTGCAGTACTTGGGCTCTCCCGAATTGGTTTCGTCTGTCTTGAATCAACTCGACACCAGTACGCCGGGCAACCCCACCGTGGTGCGGTCGATCTTGCGGGTGTTGGGGAGGGGAGCCGTCCCCACCCTTCTGAAGGTCCTCCAGGACTCAGAAGATCAGGACGTGCGCATGGCTGTAGTGGAGTCTCTGACTGACGTGGGTCAGACCGCCAAGGTCGAGGGGCGCGATGTGGAGGACCTCTTCGCCCCTCTTGTTCAGACGCTCAAGGCCCCTGACAATGCGCCCTGGTATCTGATCCGAAACGTGGTGAGTGTCTTGAGCCACGTGGAGGACGAGAATTTCCAGCGCCTCCTTGTTCAGACCTTAGATGGAGGTCTGGACACCCGGATTATCACGGAGGTCGCCAGGGGTCTCATGCGGAGTGACAGCAAGGCAGCGCGAGGACTCCTTCGCAAGGCGGTGTTTCAGGGCAACCTGACGGATCCTCCTGGAGTGTACGAGGTCGTGCGTCACTTGAGTGGGGTCGAGCCTGCGATGACCCTCAACGATATCGATGAGCACATGCTCAAGCGGAGCGTCGGGGCCGAGCGCCTCCTCGCAGCTCTCTTTGGAGTTGCGGGTGCGAAGGACCCTTCTGTCGTGGCCTTCCTCAAGGGCCTCTTGATTGATCGGGGTGGAGTCCTCCGGCGTCCCTCCCATCCGGAGCCGGTGCGCATTGCTGCGCTGGAGGCGTTGGCCACGATCGATCACGCTGTGGCGCGCGCAGCACTCGATGACGGCCGGGACGACCCGTCAAGGGCGGTCGCTCGTCGGGCGGATGATCTCCTGGAGGGTTCGCCGTCTCGGGCCGCCCGCGACTTGAGTCATCGCCTTGGTCTGAACTGAGTCAGCGACCGGTCTCGTTGGGCGGGGCGCCGTCGGTTCCAGTTCGCGATGCTACGACAGTCCACGCTGCGCTCTGAAGGCTAGTCAGCTCAGCCTCGGATAGATCGCCGAAGCCCAGCTGTTCAGCGCCGTTCGGGGGACGCCCGAACAAGGTGGAGTAGAACACACACGCCGCCAAGTAGGTGCCCGCTGTTGTCGGATGGCTTCCGTCTTCATCGTGGAGGGCAATGTGTGGGAGGTGGTCACGGGCGTAGCGCCAGGCTGGGCCGACTGGGGCCAAGTGTCCTTCGGCCCGCCTGGCAGCCCGGGAGTAGGCGAGTGTGATTCCGTCTTGCATGGAAGGGACATCTCGGCGGGCCCACGTGACAAAGAACAAGACCCGAGCCCCGGTGCCTTTGATGGCTTCCGCAAAGCTCTGGCTAGCCTGGAACAAGGCCTCGGGTGCTGCTATCGACTGGAGGCTGTGGTCCTGAAGAACCACGACGTCCCAGGCGCTTTCCTGAATGGTCTTCAGAGCCTCTCCTCGCTCCCAGTGTTGTTCGAGGCTGTAGCCGGGGAAGGAAACCATCTGAGTGTGGATGGTTGGCGGCGGTTGGGATGCTTCGGCGATCTGCTTGACCAGCACCGGAAGGTCGTGTGAGGACGTATAGCTATTGCCAACGAAGAGCACCCGCAGCTCTTCGCTGCCGTGGGATGGTGGGACCGCGGTGTGGCGGTCGGATGGCGCTGGCTCCTTGCTTCCTCGAGCGGGGGCGCCACTCGCAGGCGCTGTGGACGTGAGCGCTGTTGTCGCTGTCTCTGTTGTCGGCGTCGAGGAGGGCCCAGCGCAGCTCAGCACAAGGGCCGCCCCCATGAGGGGGACCAGGGGGAGTAGCCAGCGGGTCACCGTCTGGCTTCCAGCGTCTCGATGGCCTTTCGGATTGGGTCGGGCAGGGGAGCCTTGTTGTTTCCTCGGTAGTCAAAACAGACGATCCGGCCCTCACCCTCCGCCGCTAGGCGGCCGTGTTCAGCACTGTGGACCCGATAACGCATGGTGAACCGGTCGTGCCCCAGGTCCATGGCTTGGGCCGAGGCCGTAACGGTGTCGGGATAGGTCAGGGGGAGCCGAAACTTGCAGCTCGTCTCGGCCAAGATCGGTCCCACACCGGTGGCCTTCAGATGGTCCAGGAATCCGATCTCCTCGAAATAGCGAATGCGGGCTGTCTCGAACCACTGAAAGTAGACGGTGTTGTTTACGTGCTGGAAAGCATCCAAATCCCCCCACGACACAGGAATCTCCACGGCGACCATGAATGGTTTTTTGTCCTGCGTCATGGTGCACTCCTCAAAGGGCAAGCCACCAGGCCACCATTTCGCTGGCCTCCTGGTCCGAGATCCCGTGGCCGCCCGGATAGATGTGAAGCTCCAAGTCGCTGAAGCCCAGGGCAGTCATGTAGTCCATTTGTTCCTGTAGGTGCTCGGGCGAGCGAATCGTGTCGTTCTCTCCGGTGGAGAACCATCCTGGAATGAGGTGCTCGCCAATGCCGCCTGCGATGACCCCGCCGTGGAGCACAGCAAAGGCCTGGAAGCGGTCCTCATTGGTGGCAATGTACGGGGCTGAGCTAGCCCCGCCCGAGTGGCCTGCGGCCAGAATGCGCCCGTCACCCAAGGTGGCATCCGGGCGTGCCGTCAGCTCGTCAATGCATGCGAGCATGTGGCTGTAGTCGGGCGTAACTTCGTTCGCTAGATTGCCGACCTCCCACGTGTACTGGCCATCGGGAGAGATGCGTGAGTCTGGCGCAACGATGGCAAATCCGTGGGTGCGAGCCAGATCCACGAAGGTGCTGAGGAAGCCACTTCCTGCACCCCCGGTGGCGTGGTAGCCGGCCAGGAGAGCGAGGGGCTCGCCCGCGGCCCGGGCGGGCAGGAAGTACGAGCCGCTCCTACCTACGGAGTTGGTGGTCTTGAGGCTGCCCTGTTCCTCGGGAAGGATCTCGCCGCTTCCTGCCGAGTCATCGTCGTCGCTCTCTGCCGAGTCGTCGTCGTCACCTGGGATCGGCTCGCCAGCTCCTTCGGTGTCGTCGTCGGGAGCCTCTACAGCAACGCAGATGTTGCGCTCCAGGTTGCACACGGAGTCCTCGCGGCAGTCCTCGTCCCTGGAGCAGGTCTCTTCGTGGGCACTACACCCAGCCAGGATGAGGACTATCCAAAGGAGCGCAGCGAAGGATGTGTTGGTCCTGGGCGGGAACCACCCAATGGGGGTGTGCTGGCGGCTCATAATGGGTTCACTATTCATTAGCGAGTTGCCGCTACCAGCGATGGTAGGCCGGATGATCCGCCCCCACAGCGACGAAGGTGCCAGTGCAGGTGGCACAGACTTTTCCGGCGCAGGACAGTTCGGATTCCACCACAGCCTTGTTCCCGTTGATCTCAGTCGTCCAGGCTCGAAGGTGGACGGTTTGGTCGGCTGGGGTGGGCCGACGCAGGCGCACTGAGAAACTGGCAGTCACGGTACAGGGGGGTTCATCGAGCCCTTGGTCGTTCATGAGTGCCCAGGCGGCCGCCCAGTTGCTGTGGCAGTCCAGCAGTGCACCGATGATCCCGCCATTGAGCATCCCCGGAAAGGCCTGATGGTGTTGCTCTGGGTCCCATTGGCAGATGACTTGGTCGCCATCGGGAAAGCTGTTGATGCGCAGCCCTTTCTCGTTCGAAGGCCCGCAGCCAAAGCAGATGCCCTTGGCCCCATACTCTTGTTGAAGGCTAGTCGTTGCCATGGGAGGAGAATACCGAGCCAAGCCTTGGTTGTGGTGGCTCTCACTAGAGCCATACCCGCACAAAGCCATACAGATGTCTGAGAGAGGGGACGTAGACCAGATCGGCCAGGTAGGCCAGGTACAGCAGCCGAGCACCCAGAGCCGCAAGTGTGATGAGGGCGCAACAAACGACCAGGGCCACCTCCCAGCGGCTCATGGAGAGGGGATGTCGGACCGCTCGAGGTGCCGCCGCATCGAAGCCACGGACGTCTAGGGACTCGGCCATGGAGCGCGCGCGCCGGACCGAACGCGCCACGACCGGTCGCAGCATCGAGACCTCTAGAGCCAACCACTTCCATGGGGGCCGCTTGTGGGCAGGCCGGCCACGCCGGGCTCGGGCTCGACGCACGGTCAGAACCTCTTGGCCCACCTCTGGGACAAACCGAAGCCCAGTGACTGCTAGGAATGCGAGCGTATAGGGAACCCGTAGTCGCACGAGCGCTGCGAGCATTCTGTCCAGTGGCGTGCTGGCAGCCAGGGCAATCCCCCCCATCGTGACGGCGACGAAGCGGAGCGACTGAACAAGTCCATAGCTGATGCCCTCCGACCAGATGGATAGGGGGCCTAGGCGAAAGAGTTCCGTCCTGGGGAGATCCGCGAAGAAGAGCGCCTGGGACAAGGTCGTAGCCCAGATCACGGCAGCGGTGGCAGCCAACGCTCGCACTCGCCAGGACCAGGACATGGGGAGGAGAAGCAGGGGGAGTCCGCATGCGAGGGAGAGAACGCCCAGTGAAGCTGGTTGCTCCAGCACGAGAGCGAGCACTCCTGCGCAGATCAGCAGCCCCAGCTTCGTACGAGGGTCCAGCTTGCTCGTCGGGTGTCGTCTGGCTCCAGCGGCGGTCACGGTTGGCCCCCAGAACTGCATCGATCGTTGAGCTCTTGGACGCTGGCATAGGGGACCTCGTGCTCTTCGCACCAGCGGGCCAGGGGGGGAAGCAGCAGAGGCAACTCGGGGGGAAGGTCGAACAGGATTCTGCTGGGCGGACCTGCGAGTACCTGTCGGCCTTCGTGAAGCACCAGCACCCGAGTGCTGTAGCGGAGAGCGACATCCACATCGTGGGTGGCGAAGACTAGCGAGCCGTTCGCGAGTTCCTCCGTGATCGTGTCCATCATTCCGGCGACGTGGCTCCCGTCCTGGCCAGAGGTGGGCTCATCGACCAGCAATACGGTGGGCTGGCACGTCAGTGCTGCTGCGACGGCAGTTCTGACTCTCTGTCCGCGGGACAAGGCCTGAGGCGGTCGATGCAGTAAGGGCTCTAGGGACAGTGCACGTGCGGCTCGGAGGGCTCGCTGCTGGCAGGCTGCGGGGTCTAGTCCCCACTCCATGGGACCGTAGGCCAGCTCTTCCTCGACGCTGGCACAGAAGAGTGTCAGGTCCGGGTCTTGGGGCACGTGGAGGATCCGGCCCGTGCTGTTCAAGCTGGCGGGCAGGTGGCCGGCCAACAACGAAAGCAAGGTCGACTTCCCGGAGCCATTGGCGCCCAGGATGGCGACGCGGTCACCAGCTTTGAGGCACAGGTCGACCCCCTGAAGGGCTTGGTGGCCGCTGTCATTTGAGCCGTAGCTGTAGCTCAGGGGCTCTATTGTCTGGAGGAAGACTCTCTCGGGCTCGGTGGAGGCTGTGTGGGCCACTCTTGGCCTTTGCAGCAGCTCCAGCAAGGCCTGGGGCAGGTCGTCTGGCGCACACTCTAGGCGGTCTTGCAGATCGTCCATGGCCGGGACGGCCAGACCGAGCTTTCTGAGCGTCTCGGTGGGCAACTGGGACCGGGGACCTAGGAACGCCGCCTGTCCCTGGTCCAATAGGAGCACGCGGTCGCAGTAGGGCAGGCAACTCTCGATGCGGTGCTCGACGAGGACGACCACCATCCCTCCGTCTGCGGCGCGGCGGAGGCGTTCCAGCAGGTCTCTTCCTGCTGCAGGATCGAGCTGCGATAAGGGCTCGTCCAGGACCAGCACGCGAGCGCCGGCAGCCACGGCCGCGCCGACGACGAGGCGCTGCTTCTGGCCACCCGAGAGCGCCCGAGAAGACCGCTCGGGGTCAGCGGGCAGGCCTAGCTTGTGGATGATCTCCTCTACTCGCGCGACCAGGGCTCCCCGCTCCCAACCCGAGGACTCGAGACCAAAGGCGATCTCATCGCCAATGGTGGCTGCCACGATCTGGTCCGACGGATCCTGGGAGACGAAGCCAAGTCGACTCGGCATCTCTGGCCTGGGCAGCAGGGATGGATCGGCACCATCCAGCAGAACCGAGCCGTGAAGCTCCCCGCGGCCGTGACGTTGGACCAGGCCGGCGATCAGTCGAGCTAGCGTGGACTTTCCGCAGCCCGTCGGCCCCGAGACCAGTAGGACTTCTCCGCGGCTCACCTCGAGGTCCAGAGGACCTACAGCGGGTGCACTGCCACTGGGGTACCGGTACGAGAGCCCAGCGATCTGGAGGGTGGGGCTGGTCATGCCTCCACCTCTCGGAGCGAGGCTGCAAAGCCGGTGGCCATCCAGCAGGCGAGCAGGACGTACAGGAAGCCAGGCACACCAGCGATGAGCAGGACATACCAGGTCGCAAAGTAGAGGCGATACAAGATGGCAGCGGCCGCAAGACCCGACAGAGCGTTGGCAACAGACGCGAGCCCGAAGCCCACGGACAAGCGGGCCCAGCGAAGAACGCGGCCTTCGTCACGCCAACGGGTTCCCCGAGTGATCCCCACGAGCCAGAGGCTGGCCTCCAGCCAAACGACCGAGGAGCACAGGACGAGCAGGTCTCCGGGGGTGAAGGCCCCGAGGGCGATGCCACGCATCAGGGCACTGACGACGAGTGTCAGGGTGACGATTCCGGGTGCTGGCAGCAGGGTGATCAATGTTGCCAGGAGTGCGAAGCGGAACGCTTCATCCAGTAGGCCTGTTACTAGGGACGAGAAAGGACCCAGGAAGGCCCCGAACCCCATACCCACGAGGTGCGAGGCAGCCGCCAGAACAAAGATCAAGTTGCCAAATAGGGCCACAGTCATCAGGGTCGAGGTAGCTTGGCTGCCAAGCCACCCAGGCCCTCGGAGTGTCACCAACCCGAGGCCCACAAGCGCGGCGAGGACGACAGCTAGGAAACCGAAGGTGGCCAGTGGGTTGCCTTGGTCCACCACGAGGTCCTGCCTGCGCACGAGCAGAGGCTCGTTGCTGCCGAGCGGGGTGACCTCGAGGATCCGCTCGAACTCTAATGCTCCATGGCCCAGCTCTCCAGGGTCGACAAACAAGGGCAATGCCCCCCGCGCTCGCTGCCCGGGAGGAACACGCAGGAGAACTGTGACCACTCCGGTGTCGCTGTCGTACTTGCGCAGGTTGGGGCGGAATGCCGGCGCGTCTTGGCCTGAGCCGTCCACAACGCGGGAAGCCAGCAGGACCGAGATTGCGCGGTCCCCACTGTTTTGGAGCTCGACGCCGAGATAGGCCCACGGAAGCTCCACGGCTCTGGCTCGGGCGCCAAGACCCGTCTTGCGTAGCACCTGATCCCAGAGGCGCGATGGCAGCGTGATCCGACTGGCTTCGCGGCCCACGTCGGGCAGGCCGTCCGATGCAGCCGGGAAGGCGATGTCGGTGATCTTCAGAGCCTGCTGGGCTTCTGCGAGTGTCGTGGTTCGCGCTCGAAGAGTGATGCGTAGCAGTTCTTGTCCTGCCGCGATTCGGACGAACTGCTCGCCACTGTCCGGCAACGGGAGCGGCACGACCCGTCGATCTCCGCTGGCTGTCCACACGAGCGGGACGGCTGTGTCGGCCCCTTCCCCCCCGTGCCCCAGGTACACAGTTCCCTCCAGAGGGCTCGATGCGGTGAGGAGCAGCAAGCCCTGTGCGGGGTTGCCCTCGACAATGGGGTACTCGAGGACCTGGCCGTCCTTCACCCTGCGCACCACCTGTCCTAGGGGAGCCTCGACGGCCACTGCTAGTTGTTCTTGTTCCCGTACCACCGCCACCATCGTGTGCGCGGTGCCATGGCGAGAGTGGCCGACGACCCTATAGCGCTCCCCCGGGTCGAGAGGTACCGGGAAGTGGACTTTGGCCCGCGGCACTGGCGGTTGGAAGGACGCGACAGGGCTCCCGTCAGCGGCTAGCACCTCGATTCGTTCCATGGCGTGGCTTGCGTTGAGGTCCAGCCCCTCGGGGACGGGGTCTGCCTCGAGACTCATGGGCTCGTCAGCGCAGCCGCAGGCCAGTGCTAGGGCCCAGGCCCAACACAAGCTCACAATCCGGATGCGCAGGTGTGTCATCAGCGCATCACCGTCACCTGG
>MDTE01160542.1_pt1 | contig 24854 bp, 15 predicted proteins | sample 811231 | NCBI WGS metagenome assembly MDTE01 (sample SAMN05326651, study PRJNA326480) | marine metagenome | isolation source: seawater | place: Indian Ocean: Red Sea | collected 2010 | reverse complement strand
GCCATTTCCCGCGCATCCTTCAAACCGCGCGGGCCGGTGCAGGCATTGGCGTTGCCGGAATTGATCACCACCGCCTGAGCTTTGCCGTCAGCGATATGTCCCACACACACCTTTACCGGCGCGGCGCAAATCTGGTTGGTCGTAAACATCCCCGCCGCCGTCGCCGGCACTTCGGAGACAATCACGGCGAGATCCCGTTTTTGGCCCGCGCGACTGGCTTTGCCGCGCTGAAACACATCGCAGTGCAATCCCGCGGCAAGAAAACCGGCGGGGGCAGTGATTGATCCATCAATGGAATGAAAAGAGTTCATCTGTGGGAACAGCGACGGGGAATCAAAAAGGAAAAACCCGGCGCAGCGTTAACGGCTGCGTCGACGAACGGACTTGTGTTTCGTCTGATGGGTCATGTGAGCGGGGAGTTTGGGGAAGGGGAGGAAAAGTGTCAATTTTCAATTCTCAATTTTCAAGGAAGGATCAATGATCATTGTAAATTGAAAATTCCTTGAGCCTTGAAATTTGATCATTGAGAATTTGTCATCATCACCATCCCCACTACGCCGGCCACCGCGAGCACTCCACCCGCCAGAGAGCGCCAACTGGGTTTTTCTTCTTTCATGTAAATGGCGAAGGGGATGACCACTAGCGGGGTGGTGGCGACGATGGGGAGGATGACGCCGGTGGGGTTGTTGAGCAGGGCCCACTGATAACAGGTGACGCCGAAGGCGGGGCCGGCGAGGGCGTTGAGGATGAGCCAGCGGCGGCCGGCGCGCCAGTCGCTGGCGGAGTTGGTCAGGGCGCGGGCGTTGGGAGAATCGGGATTGCCCTTTATATAAGTGCGCAAGGCCCAGAGACAAAGGCCGGTAAAGACCATGCCGCCGAGCTGGCGTTGGGCGGCGACGGTGAGGCCGGCGTGAAAGGCGTCGCTGCCGGTGAGTTGATTGAACTGGGTGTATTTTTCCGTGATGACGCGGACCATCACGCCGGCACCGAAGCCTTGGCCGAAGGCGGCGATGAGTCCCCAGCCGATGCCGCTCCAGAGGGTGCGTTTTTCGAGGTGCGGGTTTTCCTTGGGCGCAAGGGCGATGGTGACGCCGGCGAGGATGATGACGGCACAGATGATCTGCGGCAGGGTGGGGAGGTCGCCGAGCCATGCGTATTCAATGCCCACAGCAAGCGGCACGGCCACGCAGTGGACGATGAGCACGGTGAGTCTCGAACCGATCCGTTGAAAGGCCTGAAAAAGGGCAATGTCACCCAAGCCAAAGCCGATGGCACCGCTGGCGAACAAGAGCCAGAAGATGTTGGGCTGAAAATGAGCTGAGACGTTTTCAAAAAACAAAAACGCAAATACCATGAGCACGAGTGGGGCAATGATGAGTCGTGCAAAATTGGCCTCGGTGCCGCCCATGAATTCAGTGGTTCGCCTTGCTGTTACGGCAGATAGGCTGAACAGGAGAGTGCAAAGGAGGGCTGCGAGCATGGGCGCAAAGGGGTACGGTGGTGGGGCGGATTTGTCACGGATTTTGAAGGGCGCTTGGCCGCATGCCCAAAGGGGTTGCATCAGTTTGGGAGATGTTTACCCTCGGGGCATGAAGCGGGTTTTGATTATCTTGTTAATTGCGATGGGTTTAAACATTGAAGGGTTTGCCAATGACGACGCGGCGGCGCGCAAGCTGGCGGGCGAGGTGCGTACAGCGTATTCGGCGGGGCAAAATGACAAGGCACTGAAGCTGGCGGCGAAACTGGTGGAGATGGCACCGAAGGATCCGTTTACCCACATGCTGCGGGGCAATCTGCACTCGGCACTGCGCATGCACGCGAAGGCGGTGCAGGATTTCTCGAGGGTGATCGAGCTGAAGCCACCACAGGGAATCCTTGGCGAGGCTTATCAGGAACGGGGTGAGAGTCACTTCCGGTTGGCGAAAGCAAAGGAGTCGGTGGCGGATTTTGATGCGTATTTGAAACTTAATCCGCGGCGTGATCCGCATCATTGGATGCGCGGCATCTCGTATTATTACACGAAGGAATTCCAGAAAGGCTACGAGCAGTTTGAGCGGCATCAGACAGTGAACACCAACGACGTGGAAAATGCCGTGTGGCATTTCCTCTGCCTCGCGCGGGCGAAGGGCATTGCCGAGGCGAAGAAAAAGCTCATCCCCATTGTGGGTGACGGCCGCATTCCGATGATGGAGGTGCATGCGCTTTTCGCCGGCAAAAGCACGCCGGAGAAAGTCCTCGCCAAGGCCAAGGCAGACGCCGCGAAAGGGCCGCGACTGGAGCGGCAGTTGTTTTACGCACATCTATATCTTGGCATTTGGTATGAGGCTACGGGTGAACTGAAGCTGCGCGACAAATACATCGGGCTTGCCGCAGCGGTGGCGGATAACCACGGTTACATGGGCGACGTGGCGCGGGTGCATGCAGTGCTGAACAAGGTGAAGGTGCCGAAGAAGGAATAATAATAGTGCTGGTGATGTGAATATGTCTGGGTTGCGCGGGGCGGCAGCGGATTCTAGGCTGGGTGCGTGAGGAGGGGGGTATTTTTTCTGTTTCTGGTTGTGATGACGTGTGTCGGACTGGGGCAGACACGCCGGCCGAATCCTGCGGAGGTGATTGTTTCCGCCGAGCAGGAAGAATTTTTGCGGCAGTCGCGCGACGCTGTTTTGCAGGGGGAGATGGATGAGGCGTTGCGTCTGGCTACACGGGCGGTGATGGCGGATCAAACAAATTTCGTGGGGTATCATTTTCGCGGAGAACTGAACGACCGGCTGCGAAGGTTTGACGCGGCGGTTTTGGATTTTGGAATGGGTTATCAATATGCACCGCATCGGCTAGACTTGCTACGCATGCGGGCACGGGCACAGTTCAAGGCGGGGCGTTTGCAGGATGCCATCTCGGACTGGAAATTGTTTGTGGAGCGGCAACAGGACGCATCGCAGGCCCCCTATCTCTTCACGCTGGGCATTGCGCAGGCGATCGTGGGGGACAATGAGGCAGCGCGAAAACAATTTGAGTGGTACGACGTGGTGCAAAGCAATGATGCGGAGGCGGCAGCTTGGCATTTCCTGACGGTGGCACGGCACTCGGGGCTGGGGGCGGCGCGCGAGCGGATGCTGGAAGTTTCGGAGGAGGAAAAGCGGATTCCGATGATGCAGGTTTACTCGATGTTCAAGGGGGAACTTCGGCCGGGCCGGGTGTTGGCGGCGGCCCGTTCAGGAGAGCCCACGGAGAAGGAACTGGCGCGGGCGATGTTTTATGCGAATCTTTACTTGGGGATTTTTTATGAGGCTACGGGAGAGCCGGGGCTGGCGCGCCTTTATCTGCGGCGGGCGGAAGAAGCGAAGGAGTTTGGCGACATGACTCTGGACTACATGCGCGAGGTAGCGCGGGTGTTTGGGGATGAAATGGAACGGCGCGAGGCAGTGGCAATGGAAGCGGAAATGGCATCTTCGCCGGAGCATGCGGCGGTAATGAAATGGCGCAAGCGATCCATCGCGGCGGGGATTGGCGTGCTCCTGTGGCTGGGTATCCGGCTTTATCCTTGGGTGCGACAGTGGCAGCCCCAGCGGGGCCGGCGGCGGAATGAGCTGGTGGAAGATTCCACGAAAGACCGATTGGAGCGGGAGCCGGAGTTGGTTGCCGCCGGCGAAGAAGGCTCGACATAATCCCGAGATTCCGCTTCAACGACCTTCACCCGCCGCTCCTCACGGGCGGCTTTTTTATCGTCGCGACAAATGGGCAAGGCCACAGACATTCGAGTCGTTGGGGCGCGGTTGTATTTTCTGCCGGTCCACACACGCATGCCTTTAAAGTTTGGGGGGGAAACGGTGACCTTTGTCACCTGCGCCCGGGCCTGTCTGACGGTGCGGGGCAAGGATGGCCGTACGGCGGTGGGTTGGGGGGAAACGCCCCTTAGCGTGACGTGGGTATGGCCGAGCACGCTGGGTTATGAGGAGCGCCATCAGGCGATGCGTGTCCTTTGCGAGAAGCTGGCCCGGGCTTGGGCGGACTGGGATTGCTGGGGGCACGCAGTGGAGGTGGGGCAGGATTTTATTGATGAGGCGCTGCCCGGTCTTTTGGCGGAATTAAATGAAGGGCGCCCGGAGCCGATGCCTTGGTTGGGGGCCTTGGTGTGTTGCTCGGTTTTTGATCAGGCACTTCACGACGCATTTGGAAAAATCCACGGGAAAGATGTGTACGGGATGTATGATGCGGAACACATGAGCCGGTCGCTGGAGGATTTTCTGGAAGCGGAAGGGGCCGTTTCGTTCAAGGGGCTGCATCCGGCTGATTTCATGGTGGCATCACCACCAGCCCGGCTTCCGGCGTGGCACTTGGTGGGAGGAGTGGATCCACTGAGCAAGGAAGACCTGACAGGGAGTGAACCGGAGGACGGATATCCGGTCTTGTTGGCCGACTGGATTCAGGAGGACGGCTTGAAATGTTTAAAGATAAAGCTACGTGGAAACGACGCGGCCTGGGACTATGAGCGGGTGACAAGAGTGGGGGAGATCGCGGGGGCACATGGAGTGGACTGGTTGACAACCGATTTCAATTGCATGGTGACCGAACCGGCCTACGTGAACGAAATCTTGGACCGGCTGTGCGTGGAGTATCCGCGTATTTATGGAATGCTGTTATACGTGGAGCAGCCTTTTCCATATGAGCTGGAAAAGGAACGGATCGATACCCACAGTTGCAGCGCGCGCAAGCCGCTGTTTCTGGATGAAAGTGCGCATGACTGGAAGCATGTGCGGCTGGGGCGGGAGTTGGGCTGGACGGGGGTGGCCTTGAAAACCTGCAAGACACAGACGGGCGCGTTGCTGAGTGCCTGTTGGGCCAAGGCTCACGGGATGACGTTGATGGTGCAGGACTTGACCAATCCCATGCTGGCGCAGGTGCCTCATGTTCGATTGGCGGCGCACGTGGGAACGATCATGGGGGTGGAGACGAATGCGATGCAGTTTTACCCGGAGGCATCGACGGCGGAGGCCGCGGTCTTGCCGGGCATTTATCGACGCCGCAATGGGTGTGTGGATGTTGGGGAGTTGGCGGGAGCAGGCTTTGGCTATGGCGCCGCGGTTGAGGGCAGGGAATTGCCGGAGGTGGCTTTGGCGTGTGGAGAGCAGGGGGATTCCGGCTTGTGAATAAGTTTGGAATAGAAAAGTGCTGATGTACAATGGGTGGTGCCGACTAATGGGTGCGGACTTGTCTCGGCAGGCCGGATTTCACTTGAATTGAGGATTTCCTAAAGGCGTCAATCCAGCCGCGGGGGAGTTGTTCCGCAGCGGATTTGAATGGGAGTATTTTATGTTGAAAGTCATGTTTGGTGATCGATTTTGGGTTCATGCGGCCGTTGTGCTGGCTGCGATTGTCTTGGTATTTGGGCCGGGCCAAGCTGGGGTGCGGGCGCAGGACAGTGAGGCGGAGGCGGCTTACGAGGCGGCCGCGGGGTTGTTCAACTTGGGCCTTTGGGAACAGGCAGCGGCGGCGTACAAGGAGTATTTCAAGAAACATCCGCGCCACACGCTGGCGGGGCACGCGCATTTTGGCTTGGGCTTGTGCCATTTCAACATGAAGGACTATGCCTCGGCCGCCGCGGAATTGAAGGCGGCCACGGGCAGCAAGGGGCCGGACAAAGTGGAGGCCAACCTGTATCTGGGGCAGGCCTTGATGCTCAAGCAGCCGGCAGTGCCGAAGGATGCAGAGACGGCATTTGAGGCTTCGTTGAAAACGTTGGGGTTTGCCAAGAAAGGATTCATCGATCGCGAGTGGGACAGTGCCAGCGTGAAGAGTTGGCTGGAAGAGAAGGAGAACGAGAAGAAGAAGCCGTTGGCGGCGGATGTTTTTATTGGCCTACTGGAGTCGACTTATCTGCAGGGCGACTGGAAATCGGTGGTGCGGAAGTCCGAGGCATTTGAGGGCTTGGCAAAGGGCTCGGGCGTGGAACAACGGACACGCGTGTTGGCGGGCGAGGCGCAGGAACAGCTGGAGAATTTTGAGGCGGCGGCGGTGGCATACAAGGCAGCGTCGGAATTGAAGGGCAATGATGCGGCGGAGGCCTTGTTCCGGCTGGGGATCGTGAGACTGAACAACCTGAAGAGTTTCGAGGCGGCGGCGGAGAATTTTAATGCCTATGCCGACAAGTACAGGTCCAACCCCAAGCGGCCGGACGCGGCTTTCAATGAGGCGTTGTGCTATTACCAGAGTTACTTTGGTGGGAAGAAGGAGCACTTGGGGAAGGCGGTGGAGACGTTCGGGGGATTTGCCCGAGCTCATCCCCAGCATAAGATGGCGGACACGGCGCAGTATTATGTGGGTCGTTTGGAGCACACGCGGGAAAACTGGGCGGCCACGATCAAGGCCTTGGAGCCATTGATGAAGGAAGAGGTGGATCCGGCGTTTGACCAGTTGGTGTTCCTCGTGGCCGACAGTTATCACCGGATGCGGAACTGGGGGAAATCCGCGGAGTTGTACATGAAATTTGCGAAGGGCAATGAGGGCGCGTTGAATGCCGATGTGGCTCTGCACAACGCGGGGGTGTCCTTTTCCAACTTGAGCAAGCCAGACACGGAAATGGCGATCACGGCCTATGAGTTGCTGGATGCAAAGTGCTCAGGCAGTCCGCATCTGCCCAGCGCGCGCTTGAAGCTGGGCATCATTCACTATGAGGCTGGCCGTTTTGATGAGGCTCAAAAGCCGCTGGCGAAGATTCCCGCCAACCATCCGTTAAAGGCTGATGGCGACTATTACTTGGCGTGGACGGAACTGGACAACAAGCGTCCGGCGGTGGCGGCGGCCCGTTTTGAGGCACTTGGGGAACGCTTGGTCAAGGCGGGGGGAAACCATCGATTGGTTCCGTTGTGCCGGCTTTACCAGGGCATTTCTGAATTTGAGGGGCGCAAATTCACCGCTTCGGCGCAGACCTTGGGCCAGTTTGTGACGGGATTTTCAGAGCACGAAAAGCTGGATGAGGCGGCGTTTAACATGGGGCTGGCCCAGATGCAGCTTCGCAGGTGGGACGATGCTATCAAGAGTTTTGACATTGTCCCGAAAAACTCGGCCATCCACGATCGCGCGCTTTATCAGGCGGCATGGAGCCAGCGCGAGGCCGGCAAGCCCGCGGAGGCAATCCCCTATTACAAGGCATTTCTGGAGCAACACGCGGACAGCGGGCTGGCCAACAACGTGGCTTTGGAATTGGCGGAAGTGGAGTTTGAGGTAGGCGGCGAAAATGGCGGTGAAGACGCCGTGGCGCGCTTGACCAAGTTGTTGGCCGGAAAGCCCAACCCGGATCTGCGCCGGTTGGCCCTTTACCGGCTGGGCATTGTGCAGTTCAGCCGTAAGCAATACCCGGCCTCGGCGAAGGCGTTTGAAGGCTTGCTGGAGGATCCTGCCGCGGCCTTGGTGGTTTCCACCGCGTGGCAGGCAGGGGAGGCGCGCCGAAATATGGCGCTTACCGCGAGCGGAGATGCGGGCAAGGCCGCGGAGTACAAGGCCGCGTTGGCCAATTATCAGGCTGCGTTGGCGGCCAAGGCGCCGCCGAATGACGTGGGCCAGCTTCGGCTCAAGCAGCAGGCATTGTTGCGCGTGGGCCAGATGTTTGGCGCGCTGGAGGATTGGAAAAACTCGAATGCCTCCTTCCAGTCATTCATCAAGGATAATCCGCAACATGAGCTCGTTCGCACCGCCTACCTCGGCATGGGCTGGTCCATGCAGAACGAGGAGAATTATCAGGAGGCCATCGCGGCTTATGAGAAGACTGTGTCCGAGGGGGTGAGGGATGACACCGGTGCCCGCGCACAGTTTCTACTCGGCGAATGCTACTTCGAGAAAAAGGAATTTGAGAAGGCGATCATTGAGTTTGCGAAGGTGGAAGCGCTGTATGCCTTCCCGGACTGGCAGTCCAAGGCGGCCTATGAGATGGCGCAGGCACTGCTGCGGCAGGACAAAAAAGACAGGGCGCGCGAACAGTTCGAGCGCCTGATCAAGCGGTATCCAGATACCAACGCCGCCAACGCCGCCGCCGAGGAGTTAAAAAACCTCTAGCCAGAGCCTTTGCAAATCCCGCACATGGAAAAAATCAAATCCCACTTCCTTGTGGCCGTGCATTGCGCGGCACTTTTGTTTCTGGCGACGGACATCGTGGCCGCGCCGGCTACCAACGCTTCCCCGGCACAACCAGAGGTGGTGGAGGCTGAACCCGGCGAGGAAACCCAAACCAAGACCCAGAAATCCATGTGGGATCTGGTGAGGGTCGGCGGAGCGGTGATGTGGGCGTTGGGTGCGCTGGCGCTGTACGGATTTTATACCGCGGGTTCGCTAATCTACGTCATCCTGTTTTCCAATGATGCTACCAAGGACAAGAAATTGGTGGGTGATCTTGTGGACTCCGGGGCAACTGCGCACGAAGTCTTGGAGGCTGAAATTCAGCGGCGCGACAAGGCGGCCTTTCCCCGCATTTGTGAGGCGGCACTGGAAGAGTCTGGCGGCGGCAAGCCAGCCATGGAGGATGCGCTGGTCAACGAGGGAGCCATTCAGTTGGGTTCCTTGAAGCGAGGCTTGCGCCCGCTGCAGATCGTGGTGGCAGTGGCTCCCCTGCTGGGCTTGCTGGGCACGGTGTATGGCATGATCTCCTCGTTCCAGAGCGTGGAAATCGCTGGCGCTGGTGGCGACAAGGTGGAGCTTCTTTCACGCGGCATCTACGAAGCATTGGTCACCACCGCCACGGGCCTGACTGTGGCAATTCCCTTCCTCCTCCTGTACCACTGGCTGGGTCGGCGGGTGGACGAAATTGGTGTTAATTTGAATCGACATTCCAAGGTTTTCTTGGAAGCATTCACCTCTGGTGGCCAAAGGGGATCCACCACAACAACCCAATATAAGCCAGCAGCACCGCCGGATGCCCTGCAACCGGCACACAGCGCCGAGTGAGATGAAAATGATCGAAGCCCCAGCCGTGGAGGAATCGGGTCTGGACGTGGCCCCGATGATCGATATTCTCTTCACGCTCATTATCTTCTTTCTGGCGACCACCACCTTCCAAGCGCAGGAACGCGAGGAGCAGATCAAGCTGCCGCGCCATGGTGGCTCGTCCATCAGCAGCAAGGATCGCCCCTATGTGATCAACGTCACCAAGGACGGCACCTACATTGTGCGGACCGAGACGCTTACCCTGCCGGAACTCCGCGACTCGCTGGAAATGGAATTTAAGGAAAACCCCGAGCGCAAGGTGCTCATCCGAGGCGATGGCGACGCACTGCACAGCCAGAGCACAGCCGCCCTGGCCGCCGCCAGTAATGCCGGCTTCAGTGAAGCCAAAATTGCGTGGGACACTAGCACTGTCAAGTAGCCGCCCGTAGCGACCATGAAACTCCAACTCAGAGGCATCTGGAACATCATCGAGTGGGGCTTCGAGTATCTTGCCGACCGGCTGGGTATTCGTCGGCGACACGTCGTCTTTGGGTTGGTTGTCCTATTTATCTCTGCAATTTTCACTGGCTGGTATATCTACGAAAAGAACTGGACCATCATTGGCACTAAACTCACCGGGGGGACCCGCAAAGTGCTGACGCTGGCGCTGGATGGCGAGGCCTCCGCCGTGCAGCAGATGAGCCAAGAAATTCGGTCTTCCATCCTTGAGACACCCATGGCCGCGGCCTCGTCCCAATCCGCCGCCCAATCTAACTCCGGGGCCAGCGCCGCCGCGCGCAGTACGCCGCAAAACACAGATGCCCAATCCGCCGCTGCAGCCGGGGCAAGTTCACCCAGCGCTCCCGCGGCGGCTGGTGCCACCAGCAACTTTACCCCTACCGTTTCCTCATCCTCCAGCGCTCGTGTGGAATCCGGCCAGGCGCGCGCTGAGAACAGCCAGCAAATGCAGCCCGCGTCCACCCAGTCCGTGGCGCAGCAGGCATCCGGTATGAACGCCGCGCGCAGCACGCCGCAAAGCGCTTCCTCCCCATATGCTGCTGCCGCCAATGCCCCCTCGTCCAGTGCGGCCACCGCCTCGGGCGCAAGTGATTCGTTGGCGCCCACCGCCGCATCGGCACAGGCTAGGGTTGTCACCGGTCAGGCCCGAGCAGAGACCAGTCAACAAATGACCGCGCCCAGTTCGCAAAGCACCGCCCAGTCCGCAATCGGCAGCAATGCCGCCAGAAGCACCCCGCAGGATGTCTCCGCCCAGTCTGCCTCTGCCGCTAGTAGTGCGACCCCTAATTCCTTGAGTGCCTCCGGAGCCAGTGCCTCCATTGCACCCTCGGCTTCCAGTGCCCGTGCTGTGGATTCCTCTGTGGCGGCCACGGGCGCGCGCGCGGAGACCAGCCAGAAAATGGCCTCGGCCACCTCACAATCCATCTCGCAATCCGCCACGGGATTAAACGCAGCCCGCAGCAGCCCGCAGTCGTCCGGCGCGCAGTCCGCCGCCTCTGCTTCCAGTGCGGCATCCCAGAACAATCCCACGGCGTCAGCCACGGGAGCCAGTACCGCGTTTACACCTTCCAACTCCGGCGCACGGGCTTCGACCTCTGCCGTGCAGAGCAATAGTGCCCGGGCGGATTCCAGCAGCCAATCCATGTCAGGGGCCGCTTCCCAATCCATGGCACAAGCTTCCAGTAGCGCGCAGGGCACGGCCCGCAACAGCCCGGCTGGAGGTGCCAGCCACACGTCGGGATCGGCCAATGCGCGGAGTGCATCCACTACGGTTTCTGGGTCCGGAGCCAGCGGAGCCTTTGTGCCGTCGGCTTCCGGCATGCGAGCCTCGGCCTCGTCGGTGCAAAGCAACGGGGCACGCGCGGAGACCGGGAGAGCAATGTCCGGCGCTTCTTCGCGATCACTGGCGCACGCGTCCACCAGCGCGGGAGGAGCGACCAGGAACAGTCCCGCGGCTACGGCCAGTCAGACGGGTGGATCGGCGGCAGCCCGAAACGCCACCACCGCTGTTTCTGGCTCTGGCGCCAGTGCCACCTTTTCGCCATCGGCTTCCGGCGCACGTGCCCCGGTGTCTGCGGTTCGCAGCAATGGAGCACGCGCCGTGGCGGGCCGATCGATGTCTGGGGCCTCCTCGCAATCCATGGCCCGTGCATCCAGCGGCTCGGGTGGAGCGGCCCGCAACAGTCCGGCGGCATCCGCGGGAGCAGCGGGTGGCTCGGCTCAGGCAAGCAATGCGGCCGCGGCTGTTTCCGGTTCAGGGATAAGGGGCAGTTTTTCGCCGTCAGCTTCCGGCGCTCGCGCGGTAGCTTCAGGGATTCACAGTGGAATGGCCCGGGCAGTTGCTGGCCGATCGATGTCTGGGGTCTCCTCGCAATCCATGGCACAGGCCTCGACCAATGCGCAAGGATCGGCTCGCAACAGTCCGGCGGGAGCAACGGGGCAGTCTGCGGGTTCCGCCAGCGCGAGCAACGTGGCGAGTTCGGTTTCCGGCGCGGGCACGAGCGCGACGTTTGCGCCCTCGGTCTCGGGTCTGCGCGCCTCGGCTTCCGGCGTGCGCACCAATCCAGCCCGCGCGGTGGCAGGCAGAACGATGGCCCGTGCGCCTTCCCAGAATTTTGCGCAGGCAACAGCCAATGCCTTCAACTCAGCCAGGGTTGGGCCCGCGGCGATGTCCTCACGGATGGCCGGTTCGGTGCGTGCCAGCAATCCCTCAACGGCAGTGGCGGGAACTGGGGCGAGTGCCTCCTTCCGGCCGTCTTTGGCGGATGGATCGGCCACTCAGGTGGCCTCGGCCAGCCCCTCGGACGGGAGTATTCCCAAGCCCACGCCTGCGCCCGGTGGATCTAGGCTGGGCGGTGATGCGGTGAACACGGATCAAGTGATGATTCAGGTGGGTACCCAGTCGCTGTCCCGGCCCGTGGAGAATTTTACCAGCGTGCGCAGCCGGCCGGTCTCGGCGTTCCGGCCACGGACCGTTTCCTCGGCGTCATCCGCGGCGGCCAGCGTTCCCGAGCAGACTAACAACACGCCTGGCACATTTACGCCGACGGCCGCCCCGGTACGGCGTCCGGTTCCGACGTTGGTGGATGTGCGTCCGCCGCCCCCGCCGCCGGTGCAAGTCGCCCAGACAAAGCCGGAGGAGATTGAGCCCGTGCGCACACGACCCGTTGCGACTCCCCCGGAATCGGTTCAGGACAACACCACCCCGGATTCGACCGAAGGTCTGTCCGCTGTTGAAATTTTTCGTACGCAAGGTTTTAACACCAGGGGCGAGGGCAAGGGGAAGGACTTTGTGTTCATCATCGACAGGTCGAGCAGCATGTCCGACGACGACCGGTTGAATGCGGCCAAGCAGGCTCTGACCCGGTCCTTGGAGAAGATGGGGCCGGAAGAGAATTTTTATATTTATTTTTTCAGCGACAAGACGGATGGGATGGATGAAGGGAGGATGGTCTCCGCTACGCCGGGCAATATTAGCAGTACGGTAGGCTGGGTGAACAGCATGTCGCCCAGTGGATTGACCAACCCGCGCGACGCGCTGAAGGACGCCTTTGCTAAGCTGAAGCCATCCACAATCTGGCTCTTGTCTGACGGCAAGTTTACCACCGTCAAGCAGGACAACCGCACCGGCAAGGGAAAGACCCGTTTGGTGAAGAAATTGCCGCCGGTCCTGAAGGTGATTCGTGGCCTGAATCCGAATGGCAATGTGAGAATCAATACGATTGGGTTCGCGGCGAACCAAGCCGATGTGGATGAATCGCTGAAGGAAATTGCCGAGGAAAACGACGGTGTCTACACGTTCATCCGCTCGGGCGGCCGTTAAGAGGCTGCCCATTGACGGCGTTTCTCCCCCTAAGTATTCCAAACTTTCAATCTCCCGCTTGCATTTTCCCGGGCTGTGAATAAGTTTGGGATAGATTAGTGCTGATGATTCCCGACCGGTGCCGACTAATGAGTGCGGTTTGGCAATCTCTGGCCGGGATTCAGGTGAAGTTGTGGCTTTAGGGAGGCGTCCAAACCTTCGTTGATAACCCCGTGCCTGGATGGCGTGAACAACTTGTTTAGTGTGAACAGGCTTGGGGTTTGGAATAAACGGTGCTGGAAAAAATTTTCGGTTGCGAAAATTCAAACTCGTACGAGATTAGACTATGCAGACCTCTTCCCTCCCTCCTTTCAAAGAGGGCCGCAAGGCCCGTGGTGTCGGCGCGCGTGCGCGCCGGTTTGTTTTCCAATGCCTGCTTGGCGCGTTGATGATGTTGCTGGTGTTGCCGGCTGCCGCGCAGCAGGATAAGAAGAAGGATCCCGCGCTGGAGAAATACTTCAACGCCAACGGGCTCTTCAACCGCAAGCTGTATCCGCTGGCGGCGGAGGAGTACGAGGATTTCCTGAAGACGTATAAAGATCATCCCAAGACGACGGACGTGCAGTTCGGCCTTGGACTGTCCTACTATGGGATGAAGAAATTTGACGCGGCCGCGCCGTTGCTCAAGAAACTGGCGGGCGACAAGAATTCGCCGCGCGCGCTGCTGGTTCACCTGTATCTCGGCAACTCCCTGCGCGAGTTGAAAAAACCCGTGGAGGCGGAGTCGGTTTTTAAAGATGGTCTGAGCATCAAGGGCGGTGCGGAAAATGCACAATTGCGCAAGGGGCTGCTGGAATGCCTGTTTGACCAGAAAAAGTGGAAGCAGGTGATTCCCGAGGCGGAAAAGCTGGCGGGCCAAGCTGGCGCCGTGGGGGTGCGGGCAAGTTACCAAGGCGGTATTGCGCGATTTGAACAGGGAGACTTCAAGGAGGCGGCGCAAGTGCTGGAGGTGTTAAAGGGAAAGGTGAAAGGCAATGAGGACTACGAGCAGACGACGCTGTATATGCTCGCGGAATCCCGCCGTGAATTGAAGGAGTTTGACGCCGCGGAGGCGGCTTATGAGGCGGCAGCGGATTTAAAGACGCGCAAGGAGGTGACGGCGGATGCGCTGTACCGCCTGGGCCGTGTCCGGTTCGATTCGCTGAAGGAATATCCACAAGCGGCGGAGGCGTTCGGGAAATTCACGCGCGATTTTAAAGAGCACAAGTTGGTGGTGGATGCCGGGGTTTACTTGGGACGTTCCCAACTGGAGGCTGAGGAATTTGCCAAGGCGGAGAACGTGTTTGGGGGGTTGGCCGGGGACAACGCATTGATCATTGAGGTTCCGCTGTGGCAGGCCCGGACATTTTTCCGGCAAAAGAAACACACGGAAGCGGTCAAGGTGCTGGAGGCGGCCAGGGGCAAGTTTGCAAACAACGAGAAGCTTCCTGAGTTGTTGTTTGACCTAGGCAACAATCACTATGAGTTGAATGCGTTTCCGGAGGCGTCCAAGGCGTTCCAGACCCTGATTGCGGATCACGGCACATTTCCGCAAATGGATGACGCCATGAGGCTTTGCGCCGACTCGTTGCATCGGGAGAAAAAGTATGGAGCCAGCCATGACTTGTGCGGCGAATTCCTGAGCAAATATCCCAATGACAAGAAGGCTGGCGATGTGGCTTTCCTCCAGTGTGAGAACCTGTTTCTGCAGGACAAGTACAAGGAGGCTTTGGAGGGCTTCAAGACGTTTGCGGACAAGTATAGCGGTCATCCGCAGGCAGCGGCGGCAAACTATCGCATCGGCAGTTCCTATTACAATCAAAAGGAGTGGATGGAGGCACTGAAGGTGCTTGAGCCCTTGGCGCGTGATGAAAAAGTGCGGTCCCGCTTTAAACAAATTGACTACCTTGTGGGTGACTGCAAGTTTCGGACAAAGCAGTGGGTGGCAGCAATCAAGTCATTCGACCAATTTGTGGAAGCCAGCCCCGAGGGGGAGAATGCTGACGCGGCATTGCTGATGAGCAGGCTGGCCAGCCAGCAGGCGAAGGATACCAAGACGGCCATCGCCACGCTGACCAAGCTGACGGACAATTATTCTGGAAGCGGCCAGTTGGCCCAAGCCTACGTGGAAATTGGCAGAATGCAGTACTTGGAAAAGGAATTGGACAAGGCACGCGTGGCGTTGGAGGTGGTGAAGGCGCGCCACAACGAGAGCAAGTGGTTGCCTGACGCGGAATATTACTTGGGATTCGTGGCGCGGGATGAAAACAAACTGACTGAGGCCGTGGAACATTTTGCGGTGGTGGCGGACCGGCATGCCAAGCACAACTTCGCCGGGGATTCACGCTTCCAGCAGGGCATCGTCCTTTTGCAGCAGGAAGACTTCAAGGCGGCCCAGGGAGCGCTCGAAAAACTGCTGGTTGACTATCCAAAGTACAACAAGCTGGACGAGGCGACCTACCGTCTTGGCTGGGCGCTGGAACAACAGGAGGACTGGGATGCGGCGCTCAAGGAATACTCCAAGGTGGCCGGAGTGAAGGCGGATGGCGACTGGATTGACAACGCGTTATACCAGTCCGCCTGGTGTGAGAAGGGTGCGGGCCGCGATGCCATGGCGATGGAGACCTACAAGAAACTGCTGGCCGAGCATCCGCAAAGCGACCTGGTGAATCGCGGCAGCTTTGAACTGGCGGAATTGGAGTTTCAGGCCAAGATGTATACGGAAGCTGCCGACCGTCTGTCCGGGTTGCTGAAATTGGCAAAGGATGCGGGGTTGAAATCGCGCGCGCAGTACCGGCTGGCTTGGTCCAAGTTTGAGCTGGAGGAATTTGCATCGGCGGCCACGGCATTTGAGGATTTTGGTGGCATGTTGCCGAACAATCCACCGCAGACATTAAAGGATCTTACCGGCACGGCTGCTTATCAGGCGGGTGAGGCAAGGATGAAACTTGCGGAAGCGGCGGGTGCGGATGCCGATCGGGCAGCCAGCTACAAGGCCGCGCAGGCCAACTATGAGAAGGCCGTGGCCGAGAAAAATGGCGGTGAGGTGGTCCAGTCGCAGTCCCTGCTGCGACTTGGAGAATGCCAGGGCCGCTTGGACAACTGGAAGGATTCGCAGTCGACCCACGAGCGGTTCATCCAGGCTTTCCCTGGGCATCGGCTAGTGCGCAATGCCTGGCAGGGCCTCGGGTGGGCGCAGGAAAACCAAGGCGACATTGCCGCAGCAATTACCAGTTACCAGAAGGTGACCGCGGAATTGAGAAAGGATGAACTGGGCGCCCGTGCACAATTCCATATCGGTGAATGTCACCTGAAGCTGGCCCGGAAATCGGACGACAGCGACGCGAAAGCGGATGCCTTTAAGTCTGCCATCAAGGCTTATGCCTATGTGGAGGCTAATTATCCGGAAGAGGTCAGCGAGGAAAAAGGCGCGTGGCAGGCGAGATCAATGCTTGGCATGGCCACCGCTCTGGACGAGAGCGGCAGTGGCGAGGCGGCACAATCGATTTTAAAGGAGCTGATTGGTAAATATCCAAAGTCCAACGCCGCGACAATTGCAAAGAGCCGCATCAAGTAGGAGCAACCGGGATACTGGCCCAAATAAAGGACCGGGAACCCAACCCAAAACCCAAACTGTGCAGATTCATAAAATGAACCCCGAAAAAAAATCCCCTCGCGAAATTTTGCGGCGGCGGCTGGCGTGGTTTAACGCCGGCATGGCCGCTGCGTGGTTGTTCTTTTGCGTTGGCCTGACCCAGGCTTGGACAGCGCCTCCGGCCGCCGCCCCGGTGCCTGCGGCACAACCGGCCAATCCCCAGCCGGCTGCTCCAAGTGATGACGCGGACACTACGGGAGGCAAGGGCCAGCCGAAAAATTTTTGGGAACTGCTGGTCGCGGGTGGCCCCGTGATGATTCCATTGGCGATCTTTTCCATTATGGGCTTGGCCAGCTCCTTCGAGCGTGCCATCAGCCTGTCGCGGGATCGGGTGGTGCCAGGTGGTTTCCTCGCCGGCTTGGAGGAGAAAATCTCGGGAGGCAACGTGAAGGCTGGCATCAGCTACTGCGAGCAGGAAGGCCGGGAGACACCCTTGGGCGAGATGATGAAAGCCGGGCTGGAGAAGGCGCATCAGGGAACCGAACAGGTTGAAAAGGCCGTGGAAGAGGCGGGCATCCGCGGGGCGGATCGCATGAAGCGCAGTCTGCGGCTGATCAGCCTGGTGGTGGCTATTGCCCCGCTGCTTGGGCTGGTGGGGACGGTTTACGGGATGATTGACGCCTTCCGTGACCTGAGTAATTTGCAAGAGGGCGCGAGCAAATCTGACGCGTTGTCAGCGGGCATTTACGTGGCGTTGGTAACCACCGCCACGGGCCTGACCATCGCGATTCCCTTTCTTGCGGTGTATCATTTTTTGTCCTCCAAGGTGGACCGGTTAGTTGAGGACATGAGCATTGAGGCGCGCCGGTTCATCGACATCTGCCCGACTGGCGACCAAGTCGCCATCGCTGCGGCAGAACCGGCTGCCAGCGGGGGCGATGCTGGCGATGACACTTCGCAGTCCGTTGAATCCCCCGCGCTTGCATCATGAAAATCCGCGCCTCCAGTGACGCTGAAGCCAAGATGGAGATCACTCCGTTGATCGACATCCTGTTCACGCTGATCATCTTTTTCCTCGCTACCTCCACTTTTCAGGAGGAGGAAAATCCCGAGGACATCAATCTGCCCGACAGTACCCGCAAACCCTCCACCAAGCAGGAGAAATTCCTGGTCATCAACGTTCGTCAAAATGGCGAGATTCAGTTGGGCGATGCGGTGGTGAAGATGGATGTGCTGCGCGCGGCGTTGAAGCGGGAGCACACGGCAAATCCCGCCACCAAGGTAAAGATTCGCGGCGACAATGCTGCTTTGCACGGCAAGGTTTCCGGCGTGCTGCTCGCCTGCAAAAACGCTGGTTTTGAAACCGCCAACATCGCGTACCACATTGAGCAGTGAGTGAAGATTCTCCAGAAGCCAATACCAAGGCGCCGAGGTTGAGGGCCAGACTCTGGGTTGCCGGCGCGTCGTGTCTGGCCGTGGCGATGCTGGCTTGGGCCCTGTGGCCGGCGGGCACCAAGACGGTTTATACCGACAACGTCTCCGCCCGTGTTGATGCTGAGGATGTCACCCTGCGCGATGTTATCTGGGAACATCCTACGCCTGTGTTTCCCGGCAATCGTGACGAGGATGAACGGTATGATCCCAATGTGTCCGCCGACAATCTGACTTTGGTCTTCGTCAAGGGCCGCCCTGGCGAAGGCGCGGACCTATTTGTTGCCAAGCGCGAGGGGGAAGGCTGGAGTGAGGCCAGGTCGCTTGAGGATTTAAACACGGAGTATGATGAGCTGGGCCCATCGTTCAGTCGGGATGGCAAGTGGTTGTTCTTCTATTCTAACCGCCGGGGAGGCTTGGGAGGCTATGATATCTGGGTGTCCCGGCTTGGCGATTCAGGGTGGGAAGAGCCGGTCAATCTTGGCCCCGCCATTAACACCGCTCATCACGAAATCGATCCCACCGTGCACGATGCGCCCGTCGGTCGGATCGCAAAAGAGAACGAGGCCCAAGGCGAGCCCGGATGGCAGGTTAAGGACCTCTATTTTGCATCCAGCAGACCGCTTGGGGATTCAGTACCTCCACGCTGGCGTGGCACAGCGCGCGAGCAGGCTGTCCCGAGGGGGGATTTCAATTTGTTTCATGCTACTAACGATGCAGCTGAGGGGCTGCAATTCACCGATGTCTCTCCGTTGTCAGCCTTGAACACAAAGGGGGATGACGCCCAGCCCACCATTACGCGGCGTGGCAACTATCTTTACTTTTCCTCCAACGGCCGCGGTGGTGCGGGAGGATTCGACCTGTTTCGCAGTCGTATTGAACGGAGGGCGTTCAAGGCTGTTGAGTTGCTGGATCGCAGCGTCAACACGCCCGCCAATGAAACCGACCCCACCCTGTTTCGGGACGGGCATCGTCTGGTATTCAGTTCCGACCGTGCCCCGCATGGCCCCCGTTATCAATTGTACGAGACTATCACCCGTGAGGTTTTCCCGATGGCCGAGGCGCCAGCGAAGGAACAGCCGGCTGTAGGCGGTGGCTTTCTGGATTTGTTCGAGAAATACAAGTGGTGGTTCGCGCTTCTGTTGTTGTCACTGTTGGCCCTGCTCGCTTTGTTGAAGAGTATGGCCGACGAGTCCCGTCGCGCACAGCTTTCCCTGATGCAGCGTTGCCTACTGGGTTCCCTTGGCTTGCACATGTTGCTCGCGTTTTTGCTCAGCCTGTGGCTCATCTCCGAGGCTATTTACAAGCACGTCAAGGAACAGGTCGTTGAAATCACGCTGACCAATGACGACGAGGCCAGGCAAGAGGAGGAGGAGGCATTAAACAAACCCGTGCAAGCCAACCTCGCCCAAGCTTCGGCACAACTGCCCACCCCGCGGGAGCCGAATACACCGTCAGATCCGGATGCCCAACCCGTTGAGCCGACCCCGCCCAACGTGGATACCACACAAGTGAAGCCGGATGAAATGGCTATCAAGCCACCCGAGGTCACGCTTCCTGATACCGAACCTGAAACCCTACCCACGCCGCAGTTGCCCACCGATTCCAATCAGCCGGCAACGCCGCAATTGCCCCGTGAATTGCTCGAGACCGCCCAGGTTACGCCGGCTGCGGCCAATCCGAAAGCCGCGCCTGTGCCCAACGACCTGAAGGTAAACCCTTCCCCACAACAGCAGGCTGCGGCTAATCCCGCCAGCACCAGCACCCAGCCCCCCACTCCCGCCACTCAAAATCCAGCCACCGCAAAGCCGCTGGAACAAACCGCCAACACAAGGGTCAACACCGAACGCTTAACTCCGGTTGAAACCGAGCAGCCCCTACCCAAGCTCGAGGTGTCCGTGAACAAGGAACAACTTGAGCAATCGCAAAAGACAACTGCCGACCCCAGCCAAAAGATGGCTAACGCCAGCGACAATCAGCAGGTTAAGGCCCAGCCGTCAGAAACCCCGAGAACCCAGCCCACGTCGGCAAACACCCAAACGCCCGCGTCCCAGCCTGTGAAAGCGGCTCAGTCTCTCCCAAAAGAACAATCTCTGGAATCAATGGCTAGTCTGCCCACGCTGGAGACATCCCAGCCCGCCAGCCAGCCAGACACCAGTCCGGCAGCCCAAGCTTCGGCTGTGAAGCAGGAAACCAACACCACATCCGCCGCTTCAACGCGCAAATTGGCAAATGCTTCCAGCGCCCAATCTTTGTCCCAGCAACCGAGACAGGCCGCCACCGCTCGCCCCGAGCCACGAGAAGCCCTCAATACCGTTAATGCCCAGGCCCAGAATACCACAACCGCCACCAAGGAATCAGCCATTGAATCCGCTTCAAAGCCCGCAAACGTGGTCAAGCCCAATGCGCCGACTGCAGGGCCGAAGGCTGAAGCTGCGCAAGTCTCCTCTGTAAAGCAGTCCACAACGTCCAACACCGCAGAGGCTGCGCAAACGCTCGCGCAGGCAACAACCACTCAGCCACTTGTCCAGCAACCGTCTCCATCCTCAACTACCAACGCTACTCCAGCCGAAGCAAAATCCCAACCGGCAGAGGCTACTCCAGCCGCGACCCAAAGTGTGGCAGCCAAGGAGACGTCAACACAAACCGAGGCAACGGAAGCAGCCCTCCACAAGAACAGCCAAGCATCTCCCGAGGCCGCAACCGTAGACACCAATTCTGTTGCCATGGAACAGAACCAGGCGGCCGCCGAGCAGGGCAGTCAACTGTCCCATGCGGCCAGCCAGCAGACCGTTGCTCCGCAGTCCACGCCCAATGCGCAGTCGGCGCCCACTCCAGCAAGTGTTAAAGCTGCGCAATCCACGCCCATCAATGCCCAGACCACCGCACAAACCCAGCAATCCACTCAAACCCCCACTGCCCCGGAGGCCATCGAATCCGCCCAATCTCAAACGCAGCTTCCACAAGGATCCCAATTCACCCTCGACCATGAGTCTCTAGAGACCGCGAAAGCGGGAGTGGAATCTTCCACCCAGTTAAGCCAAGCCAGTTCCAGTGTCACCCTCAAGGCGGCGGCGGCACCCGCGGCTGAGTCGGCGCCCACCACGGCAACATCCGCGCCGGTTCAGGCATCACAAGCTCCCAAGGCAACGGCGGTGTCCAAGAGCCAGACAGTCGATGCCCAAAGCCAGACCGCCAAGCTCAGCTCAGCTCAGGCCGTGAATAATCTTCCTCAGACATCTATCGCCAAGGCCAACAAAGTGACTCTCGAGCAGACCTCGCAATCATCAGAAACCGGCCAGAAACTCGCCCAAGCTTCGACCCGGGCAGCATTTGCCCAGGCCCAAGTGGCGGCGGCCAATGCTCAAACCTCACCTCAGAGCGCAGACCAATCCATTGCTCCGGCCCGGTCGACGGCCCAAAGCACGGCCGTTTCCAAAGTCAGTGCCGCAACCGCCAAGTCTGCTGACGCCAACTTGCAGGCATCCTCCACCAAGACAGATTCAAATTCACCAGCAGCCACTTTGAACGCCCAACTTGAGACCAGTGAAGCTGCTTCCACGGATGCAACTAGTCTGGCAAAAGCCACCAGCCAACTGGCTGTTCATCAAGCTGCCGCGCAAACCCCAGTTGCATCGGGTGCGGAACCTCTTGCCAAGGCTGCAGAGGCATTGACTGCCGCCAACTCCAACGACCAGACTGCTGCCGTTAAGCCAAACACATCGGCTTCACAAGCCAATGCCAAGAAATTGGTGAAAGCGGAGTCATCAAGCTCTGTGGAAAACGCTGTGGTGGACACCCTTGCAGGTCTTCAATTGGAGTCCCCAGAGACCGATGCGGAGTCTGGAGCGGCTGGTGCCAAGGTTGCCAGTCAGCAGACTGTCCGTCCAATTATGTCCGGGATTACCGAAAGCAACCCGCAAACCCAAACAGCGGTCCGTCCGCAACCTGCTACCATTCGCCCCTCCTCGTTGATGGCTACCAACGTGGCTTCCATCCAACTTCCCACATCTTCGCGTGCCCTTTCTCAAGCGAATCTTTCCAGTACTCTTCTCAATAGCCCAGCCAATGAACCCTTCAACCTGCATTTGCAAACCACACCGGGTGGAGCCGAGGCCTCACAGTCCATGGCCAAGGCGGTTGACAATTCACAACCGTCCGAAGCACCACCCACGCAGCCCACCCTCAACGCGAACCCTACAGACCGCGCGAGCAGGCCGGTGGACATTCCCTTGTCCGAGATGCAAACCACGGCGCAAAGGCAGGCCATCACCGATGCAAAGGTGGCCCCGGATATCCTGTCAGCTGCACCTGCTCTGCCAACCCAAGTGGAGTCGGCGTTGCCCAGCTCTCTGGAGATAAAGGCGGAAACCACGCTGCCTACCACCACGCCTTCCACTAGTTTCGCGGGGGCATCTAGGGGGCAGGCCATTAAACCGGCAATCCAAGCCGCGAGTGCATCTCCTCGCCGGACCTCCCGGCCGATGCCGTTTCTGGCCGCTGCACAGTTCCAGTTCACCCCGCTTCTTACAGCCCAGCAAACCGCCACTACACCCATCGCACCAGGCCAGCTGCTGGATCGTGTGGACTTGAATCATGCCGAGGCGGATGCCTCCAGCCTTCCCGGTGTGCAAATGAAATTCCCCGACAATGGCCGCATAGAGCTGGCCCAAGGCGGGAGATTTGAAAATGTCACCAGCCAAGGAGCCTCGCTCACGGCCAACTCCGCGGGCCCCCAATCCAACGGCAGCCCATTGCCGACACGGGTGGAGGGGGACAAGCCGCCTACTCGCATGGAATCCCTCAATTTAGTTCAGCAGGATGATGCCGCACGTGTTGAGTATGCTTCCAACCCCCTCAAGGATATTCGTGATAACCGCAACATGATTCTCCCGGATAGTGGCATCCCTGATGCCCCCATCCTTGAGGCTCCAGGGGAAATCAAGAATCCGCTGGTTCTGCGCCATGACCCGAAGATGCGCTTGGAGATTATTGATCAGCTCGGTGGCAGCGAGGAAACCGAGCGGGCAATCATGCGGGCCTTGGACTGGTTCACCCGCAATCAGGAAGCTGATGGCCATTGGGATGGTCCCGCGGGGCACGATCATGCGGCCACGGGCATGGCCATGCTTGCCTACATGGGCTGGGGCGCAAAGCACACCGAGGCTGGCCCTTATCAGAAACCTCTCGCAAAGGCTGTAGACTGGATGATCCGCCATACCGGCCCTGACGGGGATCTGCGCGGCTTTCGTGGTCGCAATTTCATGTATGATCACGGGATCGCCGCCATCGCCGTTGCGGAGGCATACAGTTTGACAAAAGACCCGCGCCTGCGCCCCATCGTCGAACGGATTGTGGATTTCACTGTGCGGGCGCAGAACCCCAAGACTGGAGGTTGGCGCTATCAGCCATTTGGGGAGCAGGGTTATTCGGATCGCGGCGATATGTCTGTGACGGGTTGGCAGATCATGGCATTGAAGAGCGCGAAGATGGGTGGGATCAAGGTGCCCGCAGAATCACTCGACAAGGCAATCCGTTTTATGCAGAGCGTTAGCAGTCAGCGAGTCGAGACGCTTCGCCTTAACGGGGGCCGGCAACGAATTGAGCAGCATACCTACGGCTATTACACGAAAGGAGACCCCAACTTGGCCATGGTGGCCGAGGGAATGTTTTGCCAGCAGCTTTTACGCAAACATTCTCTGGATCGTCGCATATTTACCAGCCGTCAACTGGACAAAATCATCAACAATTCCGCGCAGCACATTTTATATAAAGACGATTTCATAAAGCCTGGAAAACGCCGCAATGCCCGGCCCGAGTTCAACTATTACTATTGGTACTACTCCAGCCTTGCCTTGCACCAACTTCAAGGCCCTGTCTGGGAACGATGGAATCAAAAAATGCGTCCTGTGTTTCTGAAAGCACAAATTCACAACCCAGACCGCATCGACCTTCACGGCAGTTGGGATCCCATGGGCCAGTGGGGTGGTGAATCCGGTCGCTGCATCGTGACAGCCATGGCAACCCTCAGTTTGGAGGTTTACTATCGCTACCTGCCCATGTACACCCCCGCTTGGGCTCAGGATGCCAAATAACCTTGCGCGGATTCATCCGTGGCGGAGAATTCCAAAAACCTTGTATACATGAAAAAACAACTATTGCTGACGTTTCTCCCGCTGTTGCTTCTGGCGCAGGACGACTTCAAGCCGCTTTTCAACGGCAAGAATTTCGATGGTTGGCGAAACATCAATTGTGCACCGAACACGTGGTCGGTGAAAGACGGCATGATCCACTGCACCGGAAAGCCCATCGGCGAACTACGCACGCTGCGCATGTACGAAAACTTCATTCTCGAGGTCGAGTGGCGGCACCTCAAGCCCAAGGGCAACGCCGGCATTTTTGTTTGGGCGGATGCGTACACGGCAAAAGGGCAGCCGTTTCATCGGGGAGTGGAGGTGCAGGTGCTTGAGAACGCCTATGGCAATACGCGGGGCTACACAACGCACGGCGATATCTTCCCCATCCATGGCGCCAAGATGACGCCTATCAACGGTCGCGGTGGCTCGCGGGCGTTTCCCACCGAAAACCGTAGCAAGCCTTCGCCGCAATGGAACCATTACCGCGTTGTTTGCAATAACGGGGACATCTCGCTAGCGGTCAATGGCAAGGTCGTCACCCGCGGCAAGGCGGCAAGACCGCGCAAAGGGTACATTTGCCTCGAGTCCGAAGGTTCGCCGGTTCAGTTCCGCAATCTGAAAATAAAAGAGCTGCCGAGCACGAACCCAAAGCCTGAGGAAATCGCCAAGGCGGAGGAGGGCTTTCACACACTCTACACCGGCATCGACCTCGCCGGCTGGAAGGCGGACAAAGCGGGTACGTGGTCCTCCAATGACTGGCGGCTAACGACAAAAGGCGGGACGGCGCTGCGCTCAGAGCCAAAGTTTACGGAGTATGTAATGTTTGCGGATTTCCGCGCTGAGGGGCAGAACGCGCCGTTTCACCTGCCCAATGTGGGTGACATCGCCGAGTTGAAAGCCATTACCAAGGGCTGGAATC
>MDTE01048596.1_pt1 | contig 24860 bp, 21 predicted proteins | sample 811231 | NCBI WGS metagenome assembly MDTE01 (sample SAMN05326651, study PRJNA326480) | marine metagenome | isolation source: seawater | place: Indian Ocean: Red Sea | collected 2010 | reverse complement strand
GTCATTAGCTTAGCACCCTCTGTCGCTGCATCACGAGATCTGGCAACAAATTTTTGAAAGCCTGCTCCTGTAGAGGATAGCGATCTCTGAAGCACCTCAGCTGATGTCATTTGGTCCTCTATTCTCTTTGTTAAGCTTTCCTGTGACATGGCTGTCTTGTCCATCTCACCACGAGCTAATTTAAAATCTTCACTTGAGCCAAATATTCGCGAAGCCTTCTCAACGTCAACACCGAGAAGAGATGCGATCACAGACTTAACACGACGATTAGCAGTTTCAAAAGAAACACCTGAGCGATCCATTGCCTCTTTAATCATTTCAATTTTTTCTGCTGGCTCTGCGTGCACGAGGTCAGTAACTGATAAGAAAGTACCACCTAAGACTGCATTAAACCCTTGAGCTGCCTGTGCTGCGCCTTTAAAAGTATCTAGCTTCATCGCCATTGAGTTTAGATCGCCAACGGCGACACCGGTTGCTCTAGATTGAGCTGCCAAATCAGCAAAAACATCAGTGGCGCGCTCACCAAACTGTGATATAGTTGGCATTAACGCAGTAAAATCTTTAAGAGCGGTACCAACATTAATGTCTAGTGAGTCAGCAATATTAACTAATTTCTTGACTGATTTATTAGCTTCAGCCGGCGTCTGTTTCATTGCCATTGTAAACTGGTCAATAATCTTTGCTGTCGTACCCATGGGAACGCCAATCTTCTTTAAGCCGGCAACCATATTTGCTGTTTGAGCAGCGATCTCCGGTTGCTCAATAAAAAAGCTAGTTCGGAATAACATCGCGTTGCTTCTTAACTCAGTAAGAGCAGTACCAACCTCTTGGGCAGTTAGGCCAACATTAACTAGCATCTCACCAGAGGCATCGCTTATTAATCCCATTCTTTCAGCGCCTAGGGGATCAAAGGCCGCAACAAAAGAATTTTGTAGCTCAGTTGAAAATTTACTGCCCCCTTTCATTATGTCTCTAAAAGAGGTGTCCATTTGAGTTGGTATAGCAGCCATCTTAGCCGCAACAACATCAAAACCAATGCCTCTCATCAATATACCAATTGCAGCAGTCTGAGCGGAAACTTCTGTCAATACACCATAAGCTGCACGGGCTGCACCAGAGGCAACATCACCGATTGTGCTAAGAAGCTGAGGGGTGGTCATTGTCTCGTATTCAGTGCTTTCCTTTTTAATGTCACCGAATAGTGCTTTACTGGTTTCTCTGAGCTTTTTACTAACATCTACAGCAGCACCAATTAGCGCTCTTTTTCCATCAACAGTATCATCAATTTGTTTTGACAGGTCTTTAAAAAATTCTGAATTTTCATCCCTATACGAATTAACTCTATTTTGCAGCGCCTCAAGATCTGCAATTTTTCTGTCGAATTTAGCTATTTGTTCGTCGTCACCTTCATCAACTGCAGCTTTTTGAGCTTCCTGAGCTTCAATAAGTCGTTGAATTTCGTTACCCTCCCTAGCGAGCAACTCGACAGTTCTTTCTGCAACTTCAAATCTATTTCTAGTAATTTGTGATATCTCTTCTTCTCTATCACGAACACTCTCTAGGAGTTCTATCCTCCTTTCAAGCTGTTCTGCGGTTAGTCCTTTTAAAATATCAGCCATGTGTTTTACCCTCTAGGTACTATAAATAGACTGCTTAAAGAAAATATATCCAGACATCTAGCGCTGTTCAATTGCTTCACGTTCAAGATCAAACTGTTGCTTAAGCTTCTCTAGGAACCATAATCTAAGACCAACAGGTAAATTATAGGCCTCTAAAAAGCCCCAACCACCATGGTATTTAAGAACAAAAAATTGCTCGTAAACCGATTCCATATAATCTTCATCCAGGCCAAAAAAACTCCGCAGTAAGCGGAACCTCCGTTTCGCTCTGGTGGGCGCAATTTTCACAAGTAAACTCTTGCCTTAGATCAATATTTGGAGATAATCTAGGGTATAAATTTCTAATAAATTTAGAATCAGCTGCCGGCATATTTTGAATAAATGAGTGAACTAAATTTGGATTCGAATCTCCATTAACCTCACATATGAAATTCGATAAAGTTGAAGTAATCATTTTATTCTCTTCTAGGTTCGATAGTTTCTTTTCCTCTAGTCCTGTCAATAGTTTAACTTTTATCGTGGCTTTACTTGTTGGCAGTGTAAGCTCAAACAAGCCAGATTGCGGATCTATTGTTATGCTCTTGTCCTTAAGAAACTCGCTTGAAAAACACTCACCAGACAAATTTGTCTTAGAAAGATCAAAAACGTAGTCAACACGTGTTGAGCATGCAGGACAATTAACCGAAGCTTTATAAGCTTGGCCATAGCTAGATATTCTTGCTGCTATCATAATTGCGTTACGATCACCAACTAAAAGTGATTCAGGCTTTACATCAGGAACGATTATACTCTGTAATAATCTATCAATTACTAAGCCTTTTTCAATTAAAGCTGCAGAAGATAAAATATCCTCCTCTTTAGCAGTCATATACCTAATTTCAATTGTATCTTCGCCATGTAGAGCATGACCCTCAGGATAGAATTTACCTCTTGATGGTAATTCAACAAATTCCGTTGGGACGGCATACATAGCCGTCACAGGGGAAGGGGCCATCTGTGGCTGCAGATTGGCCGCGCCTTGGAGGCGCTTTTGATTATTTCGCATTTTAACCTCGTTTTATTTTTTAGCCAAGATCTTGGAGTGTTTCACCACCCGGTCCATAGTCAACATACTCAGCATAGTCGTAAACAACATCAATATCAATGCCAACAAGGTCCTCACTAGAGTAATCTAAATCACCAAATTTTACGCCTTTAATAAAGGCATTCTTTAGTGTCCACTGCTCTACATAAGAGGTGTCTAAAATATTACCTAGAAAGGTGCCGGTATCAACACCAGCTGGTACATCGACTCCACCACCATTAAGCTGTTTAATTACAACATCGCCTAGTGCGCTTTTCGCTTGGACTTTTGTAATGCCCGTAGCGGTGTTATTGAAGCGTGTTGGTTGGATATATCCTGCGTTCAACAAAGCATTGTAAAATCTACTTCCAATATTTGGGTCCACAGCATCAACAAAAGAAACCTGCACATCACTCCACTTTACAATACCAGGAAACTTGAAAACATGATTCAAGACTTGATGCTCTTTTGGGGTCATATCATATGATGGCTTGTTTACTTTTGTAGCCATAAATTCTATATTTTGAATCCCTGTAAAACTAACAAGGAATCTAAATTTCCTTTTTGGCTCAAAGCCACCAGGGCCTGCATTTGAAAAGAATGGCATGTTATACGTCTCCTATTTTTATATAATTAGTATTGCAAAATTTTAATCATCAAAAGAAGCGCCGCTTCTTGTAATAATAAAGTCTAAAGCGATAAACTCAATCGCTCGTGCCGGCTTGAGGAAAATCTTTGCGTAAAGAATATTCCTGTCAATCAAGTCGGGAGTTGTGGTGGTGTCATCCAAAACAACCTTAAAGTCTGTCAAGCCTAGGCCTGATTGTACGCCCTCAAGGAATGGAATAACCTGTCCTGTAAATCTGTCCCAAGTAGACTGAACATTTTGATCGAACAGAATTCTACTGGCAATTCTTGAAATTTCTTTCTTGACAAAAATCATCAGTCTTCGGACATTGATTCTATCAAGCGCAGAAGGTGTCACTTGCAAGGTTTTTTGACCGAATATGACAATACCCTCTGCTGGGAAAGAAGCAATCGGGTTAATGTTTGCCTCATAAAGCTCATCTCTCTCCGCAGAAGTTAATCTTTGCCTCACACCGAGAACAGGAAGCCCTGAAGAGCCCTCACTAAGACCACCGCGAGTAAAGCCAGCAGGTGCAAACCAAACTGCGGATCTTCTTTGCGAACTAGAAAATGTGCCAAGCGCGACCACTGAGGGTGGTACAAACAGAATAGCATCATTTAAAGTATCGCGAATCTTAACATATGGATAGAAAGCACAGCCGTAGCTAGAGTTAATCGCTAAGTTTCTAAGGTTAGTAACCGTTGTAGTCACACTTCCAAGATTATCAAACTCATTTCCAGTTCTATCTGCCTCGGGAACAAAGCCGCCCTCAAGATCAACAATTGCTAATGCATCACCACGATCTTCACAAGAGCCAATTAGCTGGGTGTTTAAGCTACTATTTGTGACTCCAGGTATGGTTAGCAAATCAAACTCAACATACTCAGGATCAGAGGTCACATCAATTGCTTTCTTCAGTGTGTAGTACTGATAGTTTGCTTTTTCATCAGCTGAAATACCGGTGTTTCTAAAAGGATCTGACTCGGTAATATCATAGCCATCAAAGCCGCCAAACATTGGACTAGTAAACTTATCAAACCCTTGCGATAACACCTCGGGCTGACCAGCAATAGTAGGATTACTTGCGCTAACAGCTGTAAACGAGGTGCCCAGCGCTCTAGAGCCAGACACATAAACTGCATGCGCGCTGTCCTCTGCACTAACCTTAACATCGTCAAGAGTGAAAACCCAAGAGTACTGAGAAAAATCAGCGGTCGGCGAGCCACCTGGATCAAGTGCAGCCGGCTGGCTTCTAAGAAGATCTATATTGGTTTGATCAAATCTTTTTACACCAGGAATTTGTGCAGAGTAGCCAAAGTAAGCTCTGGACCCTAGCACCATATTGCCAGCTGATGAAGACTCTCTTAGTCTAGTTGTAGGCCACTCAATTGATGCGGTAAATGGCTGAGTATTAGCATTGCCGCCAATATTGTCTACTTTTGATAAGCCAGCGATTGTGTAGATGGGGCTGCTATCAATCATAATTCCCGCGCCATGGCCTGAGACTAAAGTCTCAACCGGCAAAACATTACCTGCACTACCAGAGCCAGCAGCGAAAGCTGTGTTTGTCGTGGCGTTGGTTATGTTGACAGTTTTTGGCACCAGTGGGCCATACACACCCATGGGCACCTTACCCTCACCCTTATCACTATTGCGAATATCTGGGTGGACTTCAACACGAATAAACTTCGATTGATTTTCTTCTGAGCCTAGTTCAATTACAGTTTTGTTGTTTGGGTTGTAGCTATAATGACGGTCACCAATAACTCTACCAATGTAATTAGCTGAGGTGCGATCTAAATTTAACCCAGTAAACTGCTCCAAAACAATTGGATTGTTGTCAGTGTCAGAATTAACTCTGACCTGCAGGGTAAAAGTGCCATACTTTTCAAAATTGTTTGTTGGCATCTTAATGTCTTTAATTGAGATCTTGTAATCTCTATTTGCGTGCTCACCACTGTCTAAAGCATGAACCTTAAACAACTTTTGTGTATCAAAAAGCGGATTGAAACTACTAGTAACTGAACCTCTAGTATCTTGCGAGATAAACCAGCCAGTCTGTGCCGCTCTCGTTGCCTGCTGATGATCACCCCATACCAAATCAACATCTGAATCAGCGTTGGAAGTTCCATCAAGAGCTAAGATAACACCTAAAACATTATCATCATCTGCGATTGGCGACGACGTGGGGGAGCCTGTGACATCTTGAACTCTCAATTTGCTATTCTCAGCATTTCTAAGGTTCGAGTCAAAAGTCTCACCTAGCCAATATACCTCTGCAGAACCAGCAGCTGTTGGGTAGGTGTCTTCATTTGTTTTTGTTGGGTCGGTATTGAAGACTTTTCGAATATATAAGTCCGAATCACGATCAAAATTAAAAGTCGCCAACTTCTTAACAGTAAGATCCTCCCCACTAACCACTTTAGCGGTGAAAGTAGCTCCTGATCCGCCTTTAAATAAAGTACCTGCTCCCTCTAAAACATGTCCTTGCCTAGACGTGCCAGTTAAGATAACTGCACCGTCCTGAACATACCAGATAGCAGCACAAGTGCCTGTAACACTTGCTGTTACTGAAGCAGATGGAAAAAGAAATAATCCATATGCGCCGCCGGCTTTGACTCCAGCGCCTGTGGACATGTTTTGAGCTAATACATTGTCAGTTCGCCAACCTGCTGAGGCGCCTTGAGTGGTGTCTTTGTCTGTTCTGTGCTCGCCCAGCGCGCGATAAACAGTGCATGGCGAGTTATTTCTTAGCCAAGCCTGCACTGCATAAGCTGCATAAAGTGGGGCTGTATTATCTCCAGACCTCCACACATCGCCGGCTGCAACGCCTGGGTCTGGACCACCAAAAATTTCTACGAACTCTTTAAAAGAATCGACACGCACAGGCCTCTTACCAGGGCCCTTTTTAAAACGACCAATAACCAATGGGCCCATGCGACCGGGCAAGGTAGGCACCTGCGATTCATCAATCTCGTCAATGAAAACTCCAGGTGAAACAAATTTAAATTTATCAACTGACATTATTTTGCTCCTTAACTATAAGCAAGTCCAATTTAAGCGAACTTTTTCTGTAATAAATAGTTAGCCTATTGTACAAACTCCATTAAAATCTAAACTCGCCATCTTCGTCCTGTACAATTATTCTTTCACTAGCAAACCTAATCTGTACAGCGTTTTCGCGACGGACAACACGAGGTTGTTTTTGGTTTGGTCCATCACCAATTAGATAGCCAAAAACATTCATCGCTATCGTAGATTCATATTTCCTTTCATCTGTTTGGTAATTGGTGACGTTATTGCTAATACTATAGTCCTCATTAATAAATGCTTCATATTTATTAGAATTGTGCTCTATAAAGACTCTTTTATAGCCATTAGAGCTTCTTATGAATGGAACCAATATATCATTCATTTGTTGCTGATATTCAGTTCTAAGATAAATTTTATAACCAACATCAACATATATTGGAATTGGTATTGTTAATGTTTCATATACAATTTTTTTATTTCTGCCCCTTCTATGCAAGGGAAAGTGATTTTGTTTTCTTCTTCGGAAAGCATCTGCATTAGCAAAATTTCTAGTCTTATCCTGCTGGATTACTTTATTGACAGTCAAATAACCGCCTTTTAAATCACCTACAGGATCAACTAACGCATAAGGTATTACTCTGCTTTCTTTATTTTTCTTTACACTAGTTCTTTCAATTGATATCACAGGCAAAACAACCATACCTTGTAAGTCACGATCAATATTATCATTTTTTATATTATGAGCGCGTTCTGATCCTGCCCATATAACTGGCACTTTTTTAAATCCCTTGTTGGAGTTTACGTGAATATCTAATTTTTCGTCAACAAATTTATATAAAGCAAAATCAATATCCTCAAGTTCTGACTTAAATCTAGGTACATCACGACTAGTGTGCTCTTCATTAATTGAATCATCATGAGCCATCAAATAATCCCTCCCTAGATTTAATACACTCTGCAGATATTTCAACCCTTCTATCTGCCTGGCCAAATATCTCTTTTGGCTCTTTTAAAGATGTAATTTCATAAAAATTTTCACCATAAGCTATGAAGTCACCCTCTCTTACAAAAAGATCTTGGTCTTCGACTAGTCTTCTTTTATGGAAATGCACAGTTATCTTAACTGTCTTATCAATTCCATATTTATCAGGCTTTGTCTCTTGTCCTTTAAAATCTACTAGGGCATGAACCCTGACAGGTGGCAAAAAAGTTTTAACGACTGCTTCATTATATAAAGGATGGAAGTTGGTGTGCTTTAAATCGATCGGATAATAAGCTACAACCTGCCCTATGACTCTCTCAATAAGCTCATCATTGACTTGCTTTACTAGGTCACGCTCTTTCTCACCTAAAAATAAAGGTGGCGGTGGTGACGCTGGTTGAGTCCATTTGTTCTTTTCATTTGGCATTTATTTTATCCTACATAAACAAAGTATGGGTAAGTTTTAGTTATTTCTGCGACACTCTTAGCGATGCTGCTTTGTGTTTCTGTTATTTTCTGATAAGTTAGTTCATCTAAGACTTTTTGTAACTCCTCCCTTAAGGCCTTTTGTTCTTCACGACCTTGGGTTATAAGTTTATCACCATTTAACGTAACGTTGTTTCCAGGTATTGGTATCTGCGCAAACTTAGATCTTACGTGGCCGAGCGTCTCTTTTGAGAGGGCTAGTGCAAATCTTCGAATCCACTGCTTACCGACTGAGTTAATATTTTTAAATGGTAAGTTAGCTAAAGGCAGCGTATTCATGTTATTAACGCCTTCTAAACCATCTTTTCTGTCAGATTGTGACTCCCAGGGATCGTCGTCAACAACAAATTCAAACCATACTTTGTCTGGAGACACTGTGCCAGGTTGCGGAAATATTCTTAGTTTATTATTTTTTATCTCATAAGAATAGTGCGAGTTTCTTGTATAGATTGAATCCTCATAAGTCATTGCTTGCAGTTTATTTTGCCAAGGTGGAATAACTTCCCAAGTCGAGTCGTCTGCGTACATACCATATGTTGACATGTTACCTACGGAATTCATACCACCATAATAACCATAAAAGCGCCACATTGCATGCGGTGTTTTATAAAATACCCTCTTGATTAAGATTCTTTTATCGTTTACTTTATTGTAGAAAGATGAAGATGCATCTGTTGCAGAAGCAGATACAATTGCCTGTAAATCATAATCTTGCACTAGTGCTTGTGTCTCAAAGGAGGCAGAGTAGACATTAACAGTGCCACCCAAGCCAATCTCTGATATTGCACTATCCATTACTTTTCTAGCGTAGCCTAATTCAAACTTTGGAAATTTTATTTCAACATTACTGCCACTAAGAGAGTCAGTCCTTTGCCCATCCGAATCAAAAGTGCCAGTTGTGGCGCCTAGTGAGCTATGAAGAATATTCTTTGATTGGTGTACATTTACAATGTAAGAGTACTCTAACGTGGCCTCTTCATAAGCTGAATATATGTTTTCAACCTTTAACTCAATATCTAATATATCACCACCAAGTTTTTTAAATGTATATGCTACTTGATCTGCAGCACCAGATATAAAATTAGTGTCATATAAGTCTGAACCAGTTTCTACATATAAAGCAAAAGGATACGACCCCGTATTAGCTGCGCCATCGGTACCGGTTGTCAAGCTTCCTGTCGATGGTAATACGACTGCAGAAGTTTGAGATTTCGGTGTTAAAGTTGGTGTGGACATTCATGTGGTCTCCTATCAATGTAATTAGTTGGGAGAGCTTGTTTTATCCTTAGGACTTTGTTTGGCAACAGTTGTTTTAGCTGGTTTACGTTTTGAAGCTGTCTTTTTCGCCGGCCTTGGTTTAACGACAGGCTTTGGCTCTGGTGGCTTCGGAGGAGGAGCCGGCGCTTCTGGTTCCACGGGGGCAGATAACGCTTCAACTACTTCTTGCTCAACATTTTCAATAACCTTTGCCTCAGCAGCAGTTACAACACCATCTTCCATAGCATCCTCAACAACATCTTTTAATTTAGCAATTGTCGCTCTAACGCTAGCATACTTCTTGGCGTATTTAGCCATTGTTAATCTTTTTCGTCTCTTACCCATGATGACCTCCTAAGTCTCAAAATTAAATAGTTATTTAAACAAAAAAACCCGCCCTAAAGGAAGGGCGGGATAAGACAAGGCATTACTTCTTTACATTAATTATTCTGCTGTAATTGTAATTCCTGTTGATGCTGAAGCAAAAGCCGTAGCAATATAGTGAGTTCCGTTACATTGGATCTTAACATAATCGCCAGGCACCGCGAGTGCATCAACAAAAGTGACAGTGTTTGCCTCAACGACGTGATTGCCTGCAGTTCCATTTCCATCAACCACTGTGTGCGTGGAAAACACTTTTCCCATCAAAACATTCTCACTGTTTGTGACAACGGTATAGTTGGCACTGGCAGGGGCGCCTAAAATGTGAAACTCTGCCCACCAACCGGGGCCCGAGCTGCTCACAGATGGCAGAGTTACTGCGAACTCAGTAGCAGAATCTAGGGTGAACATTGTGCCACAATCTGACACCTCAACCGTCTTAGCTGCTGTTAAATTTTCGTGCTTAATTCTATTAGCTGAATATCTTCCTAATTTAGCCATGTTTTATTTTCTCCTTTTTAAAGGCTCAAGCCTTGTCACATATAAATAGTAGGTGAATGTTTTAAATTCCAAATAAAAAACCCCGCTAAGAGAAAACTCAAAGCGGGGCTAGCTTTAGCTACTTAGTGGCTTAGCTTGCGCCAGACTCACCAAGAAGGCCGCGACAAATAACCAGACCATACATATCAGGTCTAACCATCTTCTTCGCGTACCGGGTCATGACACCCTTACGGGGCACGAAGTCCTCAGTACCGAAGATCGTCGGGGTCACTTGGAGAGGCACATACGGAGCGTATACGTAGCCACTCTCTAAGAAGCTACCACCCTTACGGCCAACCAGGACAACGTTTCTTGGGAAGTAAGGATCGACGTAAACATCGAACTTCTTGGAAACGGATCCAACGTTGACAGCGCCAACAGTGCCACGATCAGCATCGTGTGTAACACTAGCACGGAAACCAGCAGTAAACTCAAGGATGTTTGCAACCTCTGGTGACGTGACCAGGAAGTTAGCTCCACCTCGGAGAGTCTTTCTGTGGATCTGAGCCGAAACATCGTTGATGGTCTCAACGAGAGTCTCATACCACTCACTAACAGTTCCGGTAAAGTCCGGAGCAGCAGCGGTTGCACCAAGCTCAGCGCCAGTCTTACGATTGACGAACAAGCCAGGCGAACGCGACCAGTAGTAGGTCTCAGCAGTAGCACCCTTAATAAGATCGTTAAGGATCTCACGATCGATCTCTAGAGCAATGTGCTCAGAGAGGATCTGGGTAAGCTCAACCTCAGCGTCTAAGTTGTGGTAAGCATTGAGGTCCTGACCAAGCTCAGGGGTCCACTTTGCTTTGAGCTTCTTGGTTTGTGCAGTAACAGCAATCGACTCAACACGAATGTCAATCTCAGCAATATCCTGCTTGCCATCATCTCCGTCACCAGACTTATTGCCAGTGCCAGGAGTAGGCTCCTCAAGAGGCCAGTTAGCAGCACCACGGACAGAGCCAAGTGCGTCACCAGTCTCAAACTGATCCCTAAACGGAACCGACAGGCAGTGATTGTTGTCACCAACATTAATCGTGCCAGCATCAGCGACGTAGTAAAGGCTCAAGAAGTTGTTATTAACAGAGCCAGTAGCAATCTGTCCATTGGCGTCACGGAAGCCACGCTCCGTCAAACGACGGATCATCGTACCATTAGTAAGACCAACAGTTGAAACGGTCTGAGAAACTGCAGTAGTGTGCAACTCAATAGCACCAAGCATGTCAAAGTTAACTTTAGCTGCATCAGCCTCACTTAAGCGGACCTGCATGCAGAAAACCTCTTGAGTTTGGTCAGATTGGCCAAGAATATCAGGATCAAACCGGATAGCCTTTTTCTGAGCCTCGTTCAAAGCACTAATTGCGGTGCCAGCATTACCAAATGGCGTAGCAGTCACAGCAGCCTGCGTATCACGAATCTCACTCACAGCCATGTTACCTGGGTCAACGTCAGTCGACTCAGTTAAAGCAGTAAGTGTACCAGTTGCATGCGAGTAAGCATTAGCAAGGTTATAAAAACCACCACCCTCTTCGGTGATATCAGTGACACCGGTGATGATCTGCGATCCAGTAACGCCACCGCCGTAGACAGAATCAGCTTCATCCGATCCTAAGCGACCATCCTCGTAAGTAAAGTCTAAGAAAAAGATGAGGCCAGAAGGTAGGCTCATGGGCTGAACAGACACAAGGTCGCTAGCCAAAAGACCACCAAACACACGACGAACGATTGGGAATGCTACGGAAGCAAAGCCCTCGACATCTCCAGCAGACATTGACGAAGCCTCTTTAAGAAGCTGCGCAGCCTGATTCTCTAATAAGCGGGCCATGCCCTGCTTCTTTTGATCGCCATTAAGACCCTCAAGAAGTCCGGTAGCTTCCCACTTTTCAAGCAAGGCAGCACCCTCTCTCTGAAGAGATCTATCAACGATTCCTTCGGTTAATTTTTGTAAAACAGACATTTTTTTGATTCTCCTTATATTTTTATTTGTCTATTCCCGCAAGAAACTTCCAACGATTAAGCGTTGGATCAGTTTTCTTCTGTTGGCTGGTGTCATTTCTACCAGCGGTCAGAATTATTGAGGATGTTTTTTCAACTGCTTCACTCAGTGATTTTGGCTGCGATTTGCGAGAGGTGCTGCCCACTGTGTTCAAAAGAGTCTCAAAGATTATCTTTGCCTCCTCAATAGTTTCAGCATTCGACACGCTTTCGACAAGATTTTGTTTTTGTCGCTCATTCAACGAGTTGCTAGTCAATGCTTTATTTTGGTATAATAGTTTAGCGTTTCTAAGATTTGAAACTTCTAAATTTTCTCGTAACGTATGAATTGCAGACATCAGCTTTGATAACTGACCTTTAGCTTTGTCAGTCGACTCACGAAGAACGGTGTTCTCACTCTTGAGCGCTTCGTTAACTGCACCTAATTTCTTAACAGCATTTCTAATTGCTGTGTTTCTTTCTTTAACTTCAGTATCTTGTTGGATTGCTAGTAATTCCTCTTCAGCTAATTTAATTAGTGATTCAGGCATACCACCCCAGCCATATTTCTGTGGGCCGGATAAGTCAACCACTAATTTCTCCTGTAGTGTATCTGCATCTTCTTCAAAGAGATCCTCATCAATCTCAAAAGACTCGTCTAGATCTTCCTCTAGCTCTTCTTCAAGACGTTTATCATCACCATCATCACCATCTCTTTTACCACAGTGACCCTCTTCTAAATCTTCCTCAAGATCTTCTACTTCTTCTAAAGTGTCTGATGTTAGTGATTCGTTCATGACCTTGATCTCTTGCAAAAGCTCATCAAGTGACAGTTCGACCTCATCGTATTCATTGCTTTTTGAGTCGCTAGTAACAGCTAGCGGTATCTGCTCCAAGATAGACGTTTCCGCAGCTGATGCACCACCCATTGATTGAGCTGGATCTGCTAAGGCGCTTAAATCATCATCAGGGCCCGCGGCCAATAATGGATTCTCTTGCTCCAATAAGCTTTCAACAGCATCCTTAATTTGGCTTGAGTATTTTTCTAAAACTAAAGTTTGCGCATTTTTTAAGGCTGCGCCTCGCAAAGCCTCAGCATCAATAATTGCTTGTTCTAACATGTCAGACATTTAACCACTCCTTAAAAGACAGTTTTTCAATAATAAGTAGTAGTTTGTTGCTATAAAAGACTGTTTTTTAAAGTGACTAATTAGCGACTTAGCTATCTGCTAGTGGGTTTAATGGATTACCAGTGATTACAACACTAGAATCTAATATCGCCCATCGATCAATTGTAATTGCTACTAGATCAACACGTGAGCCTTGTCCACCCTTGGTGGTGCCATTGAATTGTATGGCACTAGCTGTTGTAGCTGAGAAAATAGTTGGGTTATTTCCAGCAGTATCTAAATCAAATACCTTAAGTGGTCCTTGAATAAATGTGTTGGTGGTGTCCGCTGCGACAATCTTTAAGTCGACGGCACCAGTGCAGAAGTTTACAAATGTAAAGTGACAGCCAACATTTTGAGAAAGACCAACGTCAGGTAAAGTAACTGACGCAGACGCTTGCGGGGCATCATTAAAGATTACAAGACCACCTGAATCTCCAGCAAAAACATTTTGGGTTTCCGCTGGTCCACCGGTTTGACTGGCGTTAACAAATAATGTTGGTCTTAAATATGTAAAGCCATTAGTCATAGTTGACGTATTTGCAATTGGGCCCCCTGGTAATGCTCGGGCCACAGGCTTGAAATCTGAATGAAATACAGCGTTACCAGAAAGCACTAATCCAGTTGCTGAGCCAGAGATAACTAAATGGTCACCATTGGCTTCATCATATCTTATGTGCGCATCGCCGCCAGTTGCACTACCAAAACGAAGCATTTTATCATCAGGGACTGTAAGCCCAATTGAAGCGGTTAGCTGACCTGTTGCAGTGGTAACATCAGCAACTGCATTGCCTAGTGTGACATCTGCATTAAACACAGAGGCTTTTTGGGATAATATGCCCTGTGACGCAGTTAGGTGACCAGTTACAGTAGTAACATCAGATGCAGCATCTCCTAGAGTAACATTTGCATTAAAAGCAGAATCTAGCTGAGCCAATACGCCATGTGAAGCAGTCAGTTGTCCAACAACTGTTGTAACATCAGATGATCCATTTCCTAAAGCGACATTAGCGTTAAAGTTTGCATCTAATATAGAGGTTATACCGTGAGAGGCAGTCAAGCGATTCTTAACTGTTGTAACGCTAAAGCCCTCTTCCGCTGCATTGCCACCTAATATTATACTACCAGATATTACAGTACCAGCTGCTGAGCCAGATATTGTTAAGAAGTCTTGTCCACTTTCGTCATATTCAATGTGAGCTTCATTACTGTCGCCAAAGAATAACTTTTGATCATCTTTTATCAGCGTGTCATCACCGATTGTGAACGTGGAACCATCATAAGTTAAGTTTGCTTCGCCATCTAATTCTGTTGTTGTGCTGCCAATTGTTACTAGGCGGCTTTCTGCTTGATTGTTCAACGCAGTAATAGTACCAGCAGCGCTGCCGAGCACAACTTGATTTGTTGCAGACAGACCCAAGAAAGATCCATTTCCAGCAAAAGTGCCGCTGGCGACTGTGCCTTGATCCAGAATTAATTTTGAGCCTGAGATAGCCACACCCGCAACTGAGCCTGATATAGTTAAGAAATCTGCCCCAGCCTCATCATATTTAATACTGGACTCCCTACCAGCACCAAAATAAATTGGCGTGTCATCACCAACTAAAACACCCCCCCTCTCAACATCGTTTGAGGGAGATAGAATAATTTGACTGCCGCTTAATGCTAAACCACCGTCTGAGCCAGATACAACCAGCTGCTCATCACCAGTGCGATAGTCAATATGTCCATCACCACCTGTGGCGTTACCAAATCTAAGTAACTTGTTATCAGGCAGCGATAAACCAATTGATGCAGTTAATTGCCCAGTAGCAGTTGTAACATCGGCTACTGCGTTGCCCAAAGTCACATTAGCGTTAAAGGCTGAATCTTGCGAAACTAATATACCATGTGAAGCTGTTAAGCGATTTTTAACTGTTGTAACACTGTAGCCACCTTCAGCTCCAGCACCACCCAAGACTACGCTGCCAGATAAAACAGTTCCTGCAGCCGATCCTGATATGGTTAAGAAATCTCCCCCGTCTTCGTCATACTCAATAGATGCGTCGCCATCAGTAGCGCTACCAAAACGCAATAAGTTATCATCTGGAATCACCGCGCCTAGAGAAGCAGTCAGCTGACCACTCACCGTAGTAACATCTTGATTGCCATTACCCAGTGTAACATTTTTATCGAACAGTGCATCAAGTGTGGAAAGAAAACCATGAGATGCCGTTATTTGACCATTTACTGTTGTAACATCAGCACCTGAAGCGCCTAAAATGACATTAGCATTAAAACCGGCATCTTTTTGACATCTTATACCATGCGAAGCTGTTAGACGATTCTTAATAGTTGTAGTGCTGTGGCCTCCTTCGGCACCAGCGCCTCCTATGACTAGGTTACCGGAGATAACAGTGCCAGCCGTAGATCCAGATATGGTTAAAAAGTCACCACCGTCCTCATCATATTCAATGTGTGATTCAGCACCTGTACCAAACCTTATTTTTCGATCATCTCGCATTTCCATATCTGATCCCACTTCAATATGAGTGGTGCCGCTAATAAAGAGGTATTCACTAGCACTGCCAATAAAGGTACCGCGGGTATCTCCATCCTCGTTCAACAAACTCAAGACTCCCCCAGATTCGCCTTGTACAACCAAACTAGGCTGAACAAAGATAGCGGCGTTGCCAGAAATAATCAGATTATCTTCTGTAGCTTCATCATATTTTATATGTGCATCTCCACCTGTGGCACTACCAAAACGAAGCATTTTATCATCAGGGATTGTGAGCCCGATGGAGGCAGTTAGCTGGCCGGTTGCGGTGGTAACATCAGAGGTTGCGTTGCCTAATGTGACATTTTTATTGAAAAGGGCATCCTGAGTAGAGGTCAAGCCATGAGAGGCAGTAAGTTGCCCAGTAATGGTTGTAACATCACTGGCGGCATCTCCCAAAGTTATTGTATTGGATGATACAACAACATCTTTAGCTCTAGCATTTAATGTGCCAGTAACAGTTAAGCTACCTGTTACTCTAACTGATCCAGAAATATCGATATAATCTCCGGATACTGGGTTCATTGTGTTAACGAATAGTTTGCTCATGATTCTTTTCCTTGTATTAAATATGTCTATGCATCAGAAATATCAATAATTTTTAAATTAGCTGTCTCTGAAATTGTTAGTGTTATACCATCATTTATCGTAATCCCAGGTGATCCATACATTATATAATTATATCCTGGGGGTATAACTATATTTGTGTCAACAATTGTTTTGTTGCCAATAGCCGTAGCATTTAAAAGACCAGTTGTGTGTAAAGATCCAGTTAAAACCAGATTGTTACCATCAAAAGTTAAATTAGCCTCGCCATTTAGAGCTGGCTCAGTGCCAGTTGACGTCACAACTCTGTTATCGCCCGCATTATCTAGGGAAGCGCCGGCAGAGGCAGTTAAAATAAGATTACCGCCTGCTGCCAGAGCTAAATAACTACCAGGGCCAGCAGTTGTTCCACTTAAAACAGTTAATGGGTCAATGTATATATCAGAGCCGCTCAGTGATATACCACCATAACCTGCAGACCCAACGTTAGATCCTGAAATAATAAGTCGATCTGCGCCAGATTCATCGTATACAATATGAGATTCATTAAGAGTGCCAAAGTTGATTTTTCTATCATCTCGCATTCTAATATTAGAACCCAAATCAACGAAGGCATTACCTGAGACATACAGATATCCTGAGGTGTTTCCATTTATTTGCCCATAGGTATTATCATCTTCATCTTTAAACGAAATAGTGCCGCCGATGCCGCGCTTAACTATCAGCGCTCCCTGCACTTGTGTGGTAGAAGAAGAAAGAATTAGATTGTCGCTACCGTCTTCATCATATTCTATATAAGCATCACGATTAGTGCCAAAATATAATTTTTTATCGTCTGCGATATCTATTGAGCCGGTGGTAACAATATTACCTCGCGCCTCAAGCGCTGGGCTACTTGCGCCAATCATGACGGCTGCAGCTTCAGTGTCGGGTGATCGGCCAGTGACGAGGAGGCCGGCAGATGATGATAAAGGCCCTATGAACAAGGAAGACAAATTATACGGCTGATCTGGATGACCTTGCACCGTGAATGAGTCAGCTGCGTGGATATTAATATTACTGCCACTTAGGGCCATGCCAGTTGCTGAACCTGAAATAACAAGCTGGTCGTCACCGTCCTCGTCGTATTCTATGTAAGCGTCATTTGCCGCACCAAAGTTAAGTCTTTTGTCATCAGCAATGTGCAAATTACCAGTAACTAAAAGGTTATCAGTAGTATAATCATATGTAAAATTTGATGTGCCGCTGTGTAATGTGCCCGAAGCGAATATTACATGCTTATCAAAATCAGTACTGCCTATATGAAAAGAACTAGAACTTAAATCACCAACTAAAATTGAAGCTATTGTGTCCTCAAATGCTAATTTAATCCAAGTACCATCTGAAGAGCCGGCTGAGCCAGAATATACACACCAGTCATTAGTATTCCAATTAGTTATACCATCGACGTTATGAGTACCAGCAGCTATAACCTGCCAATAGTGACCGGCTGAGGCAGTTAAGCTACTTCTACCGTCAGAATAGCCACCTCCAGTTGAGCTACCAGTTGAAAATAAAGCTGGCAAAGTGCCACTAAATGCACCATCTAGTGCTGAGCCAGTACCAAGATTTTGAGATGCGTCCCAGTACCCTTGAAATCTCGCTGCTCCTAGAAATGCTACACTACCTGTTGCTGTCGGCATTTATTTTCCTCCAAATCATTTATAATTAGATTCTCAACTTTAAATAACTCATAAATAAACTAAACGACTTGAAGCATGGAGAGCATACCCTATCTGTCTAACTATGTCTCCTGAAGAACTTGGTGCTGTGGCATCATATTGTGTTGGCATTCACTAGTTCTCCCCTTAGGTCTCAGCCATACCAGAAACAAAGTACTTCGTTATTGAATCAGTTGCTAACACGCAAATAATATCAACATAGTCTCCTGCTATGGCTTTATTATCAACAAAAGTAACCACGTTACTACTTACAGTGATACCCTGGGCTGCATTCGCGTCTCCTGTACAAGACGCTATTCTTCCTAGTATTAAATCATTAGAAGTATCGCCGCGAACTATAGTTATATTATTACTTCCAGTGCCTGCGTTGTTAATAGCAAATCGACAGTGCCAACCAAGAAGCTGCTGGGCCTCGGCAGTACTGGTGGCAGTAGGCAAGGTGATAGCGAAATTACCTTGATTTAAAGTCACAATACCTCCACTGTAAATTACCGCGTTGTTTACATTAGATAGATCTAAAGCGCTATCTCTGCCTAGGACAACATATTTAAAGTGAGAAAAGCCTCCAAAGCCGCCTCCATCTAGAGAAAAAGCGTTAGCAACACCGTCTGCCTGCTTGAAGCAGATTAAGGCAGCGTTGTTGTCGATTTTGTGAGTGAACACAGCTTGTGTAGCTACAGTGTCCATATCTAATGTGACTACGTCTACGCCACTATCTTGAAAAATAATATTGCCTGTCGCCGAATCGAGTTTAATATCTTTTTCGCTATCGACCTCCAAGCCTGTTAGATTGTCTTTTCCACTTTTAAAACCCATCTATTATCTACTCCTAAAGTATTTCATCAGGCCCATCTGTGACACCTGAACCAGTAATTACATACATTGAGCTAGTTGGAATGTTTGTTAAAGACGCATACAGCATAAACCCACCAGTGCCTGCTGGGCTAGAAATATAAATTTCTTTGCATTTAACATCCATATCAATCGAATCTTCATGGCTATTTAGTTCAATAAAGTGTCGACCTAAAACAACATCGCCTGAGCCAGTAGCAGCAAAATGCACCCTCAAGCCTTCATCACCACCACCCTGAGAGCCTGATGCTATAACTGTAATTTTTTTAGTTATGTACGGAAATTGAATTTTCTTTTCTTCGTTTGCAATAAGAGCAGAGCCGGTGATATAAGGATGGCCAGAAATTTGATAACTTCCTACGTTCCTTAAGCCTACCGAAGTTCTATAACGATTTGCTACACTATCTGACATTTTCCTCTCCTACTTTATATCTAGTTTTTTGTTTCTTTCTCGCTCTGCTTTTTGAGCATTGCGTAACTTTTTAAGTTTTTGCCTTCTTCTTTTAGAAGACGGTTTTTCATAATATACTTTATCTAAGTAGTCGTCTATGATTCTTTCTTTTTTAACCTTTTTGATAAATTTTCTCAACATTCTATTAAAGTCACCATTTGATTCCCTTAAGGAAACTTTTACATGAACTGAATTTTTTTTTGACATCTCATACCGCCTTTAAATTAGTTGTTTCCATTTGCCGTTTGCCAATCTTTCAATTGATGAAATATCAACACCGCTGTCATTAGAAGATACACTAGCTAATGGGCCATGTGTAGTTTTTGAGCTAATCGGCTTAGTGTTTGAAAAAATATTACCTAAATTACTACTTTCATTTAATTTTTTTATTCTCTCTTGTCTCTGCTGCTCTAAAAGAAAAGCCCTCTCTTCTAATTGCTTATCATTTTCTTGCTTTTTAGTAGATTCTGCAATCACCTCGCGGCCTGATAGACCTTGGGCTACCTCAGAAACTATCTTAGCTAACATGCCCTCTTCTAGCAAAACCTCTTTCACGGTCTGCTTAATGAGTGGTTTTAATATTTTTTTAAATTCGCTACCTTTCATATTAATCTCTCAGTATATCTTTTATAAGATTATCAATTTTATTTTCTTCTTTTATGTAAAGGTTCACCTGGGGGCTAATATTAGCTGTCGACCTCATATAGGCCCCTGGGGTTGAAGGCTCAGAAACCATATCAAAACAAATCAGCTGGAAATCATCTTCAACTATAGTTTGATTTTTTTCCTGCTTTACAGAGCCTAAACCTCTAGAAGAAATTCCTAATTTAACACCAGACTTGACTAACGCTTTTAAAATTTGTCCTGATGGTGTGTTAAGCACTTCAATTTTCCCCATCACGTCATCGCCCTGCCACCATAATTTTGTAATTAAATGCGAGCAATTTTTAAGGTTTACGACAGAATCATCAGGATGATCTAACTCACCTAATGAACGACGCTCATTAATTGCTTTTTGATAGTTTTTAACTTCTCTTTCCAGAGTTTCACGACGATAGATTCGTCCATTACCGTTTTTAGTTCCGGCTTTTTGCACAATACCCACAAGGTAGACACCACCATCCATGACACTCTTTTTTTCAGATTCATTAAGTGCGTGGACAGGACACCTACCTTCAGGGCACAGTTCGAAATATTCCTGAAGAAGTTGCTTGCTCATATTATTTTGTTCTTATTTTAACCGAAAGTGGATCGCCCTTAACTGTACCGATAATACCCTTACCAGCGGATTTAGGTGCTACATTTGCACCTGGCATAGAAGGATTTCCTGGCCCATGGCCTTTTGGATTGTTAGAACCTGTTTGCTTTTCCATTTTTTTATTCTCCTGTTAAATTACTATTTAAAAAGCGGGGCTCGCCCCCGCATGGTTTCGCTACCGTTACAGCAACGCCTTACTTCTGCGATATTGCGCCGTTTCATTGTGAATCACCCCCTTGTGTATTTCTAAATTTTAAACCAAAATCATCCAATATTGTGCTTAAGAAATAACTTGTCCCAGCTGACAAACATCCCAAAAGCAAAGCGTTAATTAAATTGTATTCATAGGTAAATAGTTCTGTGTATTTATTGATACTCCACAAAAATACACCTGCCCAAAAACCTGTGCAAAGTGGACAGTGAAACAACTCACCTAATTTACCCTGCTTTGGCCTGATAGGATTAAAAATTGATCCGTAAACTAAAATAAAAGTTAGCCCATAAGAGCATAAAATAAAATATATTAACTGCATTTCAACCTATAGTCTATAAATCGTACTAATTCCATAGCCAGGCACATTCCGTGGCGGAATAGACCCTTTAGTGTGATCATGTAAATCCGGATCATATTCAGTATATTCATCAGGCTCTGGCTCAAGTAAGCTTTTTTCCATTTCTTTTTCAAAATCTTTTTGATCTTGATAGAATGGCAGGTCTAGCTCTAAGAAATTAGATATTGCATACAAAACATATTGTATCTTATCACCTTTTTCTTTTACCTCAGGTATTTTGCCTTCCATTGACATGAACAAATTACCTGCCTGAACACTAGTAACATCGATAACTCCTTTTAAGGACAAGTACTTGAAAAACCTTTCCTGTGTTTCATAAATCTCATCATCCATTTCACTTTTTGCAGTTGCAACAACTTTATTAATTGCCGGCATGACAAAAATATCAATCTCGGGATGACCGTAGATTATAATATTACCATCTAGGGTTTTTCTACAGCTTAAAAAAATCTTTTCGACTTTTTTATTATCAATAATTACTTTTATTTTCATTGCCATTGTTTATAATTCTTCCACTAGGGCTTGTATTTTAACAACTTCTGTTATTAGTTGGCTGTCAATTACTTTATTACTATAACTATTAATTTTTTCTAAAACTTTTTGAATTCCTTGAGAGGTGGCCTCATCAAGATTACTATGCGAACTTAAATTGTTTTTTAATCTATCAATCTCTTGATACAAAAATAGTTTTAAACTCACGCCATCATCAGAATGAGACATGATAAATTTTTCAATTAATAGTTTTTGCTTATCATTTAAGTTATCAGAATATTTCTTATTAAAAGCTTCAACAAAAGTGCGCATGGCTAAGTTGTTAACATTTGGAAACGGATTTGATTTCTTATCTTTATCTTGTATGTTTTTTAAAAATTTAGCCTCCAGCATTACTTGTTTTTTTGGATTTAAGTTTTGGGTCAACACTTGATTGGTTGTGGCTAGCATTTTATAACTAGGTATAAAATTCTCCCAACACTTCGAGCCTAAATGCTTATTTATCTTACTTATTAACTTTGTCTGCTCAGCAAATATTTTATTTCTATCTAATAACTTGTATTGTCTTTTGGCTTCTTCTAATAACTTATGGACCATATTGTCGCCAAGATTATCTAAATTTTTAAAAGAATTATAAATTTCTAACTCTTTTTTCAAAAGCATATTTTTAGAAAAATGCTCTCTTAAAATTGACACGATTAAATTTTTACGATCGGTATCACTATTCATGCTGCTCTTTGTAATTTCATTTATCAAAATTTCATAAATAAAAGCAGTATTTCTCTTTTTATTATGGTTGAACTTCATTTTTTGTTCTCCAGAGAGTCAATTAATTTTTTAATTTCGTATGTCTCTTTAAATAGCTGTTTTTCTTCTTCTTCGTAATAAGTAGAATTTTGTTGCTCAGAAAGCCCTCTATAAACAGAACCTATGTCTTTAAGACCTGGAAATATGGAGGTCTTTGTTCGTCCTATGTTTTGCATGCCAGCAGATGCTTTCATCGCCTGAGGGCCTCCGTTCCTTCTATCATAATCTCTTTTAGCTGGTGGGGTTGCTGGTGATGGAGCTGGTGTATCGCCGCCGCCAGGAGTAGCTAATAGTGGCCCACCACCAGGTGAGCCTTCTGGCCCACCACCAGCCGGTGGGGTCGCAGGTGTGTCTCCACCAGCAGGAGGTGTCTCACCTGGTGTATCTGCCGGCGTGTCGACACCTGGAGTATCTGGTGCGTCCTCACCACCTAAACCACCGCCCAATCCGCCTAAGCCACCTGCGGCACCGCCGGCTTCTGCTGCAGCTGCTTCACCAACTTGCTCTAATTCAAAATCATGCTTTCTATCATAGAACATTTCTCTTTGCATTCTTGAGAACTCTTCCTCGCTAACATTTAAGATATTTTTAGCCACCCAACGTCGACTAAAGTAACCCTGCGAAGCTCCATCAGCTGCCTCAAACCGTGCTTTCCAGTGCTCTAGCTCTTGTAATTCAGCCAGTTTGGATGGATTGTTTAAAGTTAACTTAAAGGACAAAAGATCATTACCACGATACCCCAACGTAAATAAATGAACAATAGCAATTTTTTCTAGTTCTGACACCAAAGATCTCTGTAGTCTTTGAATTGTTCTAGCAAATCGAATATCTTTTTGCGCTAGTGTCGCTTTATCTTCGTTAGCACCGTCTCCACGTGACAAATAAGACATAGGAATTTTAAGCGCGCTGAACAGCTTATCTCTTAGATATTTAACATCCTCAATATCGCCAGTGTACTTGCCACCGCCAACAGTTGTAATCTCAGTGCCAGATTGACCGCCTCGCACAGGTATGTAATAATCTTCTTCGATACTAAGAGGATTATATCTTAAATCAACACGACCGCTATTAACATCGACAATTTGATTTCTCTTCATTTGGCTCATAACTCTTTGCATGTATTGCTCAACTTCACCAGGAGGTATATTGCCAACATCAATTTTAAAAACTCGCCTCTCGGGTGAGCGCACAATACGATAAGCCATCACTGCATCTTCTAGCAATGTTAGCTGGCGCCAAATTCTTCGAGCTGGTTCTAAAATTGATGTGCCATATGGCGCAAATTTATCATTACCAAGCACTCTAAAATGAGCGACCTGCCAATTTTCTAAAGTTAAGCCACCAGAATTCCATTGATATTGAATATAGTTTGGATTGTTCTTATCCTCACCCTCTATTCTTTCAATTTCACTAGATGGTAAGCCAATTACGTTTTTTACACCTTCGTCTTGTTCGATGTCAAGATACACAAAGTAATCACCATACTTACACATCGATCTAGCCCAGCCGTATAAATTAAACTCTATGTTTAAAACATTGTAATAAAGGGTTTCTAAAACTGATTTAATTTCTTGATTTGTAGAGTGAATATTCAGTATTGGCCTGTAAAGAGTTGATGTTGTCATCTCATCAGCATAGATATCCATCGCAGACGCAATTTCTGGCGTATACTCCATCTGGTCAAAATCAACATACCTGTCTAAGCGGTTTTGGTTTGCATAATAATCTGATTGTAGAGCACCATATACATCAGCGTATGTAGATGTTTTAAATTCTTGGCCGCTTATACTATTAAATCTAGATTTATATTTATCAAGCTTTCTTCTTTTTAAATGGTGGGTATCTTGTCTTCTATATTTTGTTAAAGGACCAGAGAGTAGCTTTGTGAGCTGCTTAAATAAAGGGCTCGCAGGATTTCTTACATTTTTTTTACTTATAGATCTTGCCATTTTTTACCCTTTTAGAAGCCATATATTTTCTTTATAATTAGATAAATTATTTTCTAATTTTCTCTCTCTAGAGAGCTTTTCATATCCTAACATACCCGGGATAGAAGTGTTCAATTGTATTTCTGACGTTGACATTGATGAGATAATTGCTTTATTGTACTCTGCTGCCCTGACATTAGTAGTATAAACAGTATCTTTAACCCAGCAACCAATTGCGCAAGCCATTATCAAATCATCATTGTGTTTTTTCATAGCTTGTGGTTTTCCGTTTTGCCAAATAAAAGTCTTCATCTCATTAAACAAGCGTTTAGATTTTATATTAATTAGTTTATTTCTAACAAATTCTTCCATTTTAGCTATTATAAGCGGACGTGTCTTCATCGTAGTTGAAAACCCAGGCACAACACCAGAATTTTCTGATAAGTATGAATCAACATGCTCATGGGTTGACTTCCTGGAATAATAAATATTTGGATAGCCATACTCTTGTAATTTTGATAGCACAGTCCAGCCAACAGAATTGTTCTCAACTACAACCATACACTCG